>Ga0247844_1000192_pt1 | contig 133479 bp, 123 predicted proteins | sample LaCtaG_FD_192421 | JGI IMG/M metagenome (GOLD analysis project Ga0247844, IMG submission 192421) | Freshwater microbial communities from meromictic Lake La Cruz, Castile-La Mancha, Spain - LaCruzMarch201714.5m_1 | ecosystem: Environmental > Aquatic > Freshwater > Lake | place: Spain...
CCAAACTCTGGGTTCTCGAGCAAAAGCCGGACCGCATCTGGCCAACCATTCTCGGCCACTTTTCCCTCTGATTTCTCAGTTCACTTTTGTTCCGTCTCTGTTTTCCACTTTTGTTCCGTCGCCGACAATGCTGGGAAAAATGGTTGCGGGGAGAACCAAAACCTGCTCTAGCTAATCGCCGCCGGTGCGGAATTGTATAACCTTTTTATCATGGCCAACCTGACAAAACGCGATTTGGTAATGCAGATTAGCAAAGACACCGGGGTTACTCAGCAGGAAGTATTTAAGATTATCCAGCAGACGCTCGACCTCGTCACGGAGGCCTTGGCGAGCGGTAAGGACGTCGAGTTGAGAAACTTTGGCGTTTTTGAAGTGCGATTGACGAAGTCCCGGGTGGGTCGGAATCCGCACAAACCCGAGAAGGATGTCATCATCCCTGCGAGGGCCACTGTAAAGTTCAAGTCTGGCAAGGTCATGCGCCAGAGGGTTCTGCTCCGAACGGAAGAACTCCGTCGTGCGGAAAATAAATCGGGCTGAAATCTGAAAGCCGTCGTAAGTTCCGGGGTGGAAATCCTCTCTCTCCGTGGTGCCCGTCAGAATAACCTCTGCGGGATTGATCTCGATCTTCCCCTCGGGCAGCTGATTGTCGTCACCGGGCCGAGTGGCAGCGGGAAATCGAGCCTGGCCTTTGATACGATCTATGCAGAGGGCCAAAGGCGTTATGTGGAGACGTTTAGTCCTTACACGCGGCAGTTCCTTGATCGGATGGACAAACCGCTGGCGGACTCGATCGAGGGGATTCCGCCCGCGATTGCGATCGAGCAGGCGAACAATGTGCGCACGACGCGCTCGACGGTCGGAACGATCACGGAGATCAACGACTACCTCAAGCTCCTGTTCCCCCGGGTCGCGCGAGGATATTGCCCGTCCTGTGAGCGGGAAGTGCGACCGGAATCTTCGCAGTCGATTCTCCGGGAGGTTCTGAAGGGGTTTGGTGGAAAAACCGTGCTCGTGACGTTCGGAGTGGCCGTTCCGCCGGGCACGAAGGCCGCTGATTTTTTTGCATTCCTGCAGCAACAGGCTTACCTCCGCGTGTGGCTCGGTGGAGCCGTGGTCCGGACTGACGAAGCTCCGCCAAAGGGTCGCTTACCAGCTGTCGTGCTAGTGGTCCAAGACCGGATCGAGGTAAAGGCCTCAGCGAAAACCCGGCTGGCTGAGGCGATCGAGACCGCCCTCCGGCTTGGGAATGACCGGGTGACGATCGTGTCGGCCGACTCTGGGGAGGCCCACCCGTATTCCTCTGGCTGGCACTGCGCCCACTGCGACGAAGACATCCGGCCGCCGACGCCGGGACTGTTCAGTTTTAACAATCCGTTGGGTGCGTGTCCGGAGTGCAAGGGGTTCGGGCGGATCATCGGGATCGACTGGAACCGTGTGATGCCGGATCGCTCGCTGTCGATCCGGGATGGTGTGGTGAAGGCGTTTCAGACCGGGCAGTCGAGGGAATGCCATGATGATCTTTTGCGTCATGCGTCGCGCCGTGAGGTCGATGTGCGGCGGCCATTTGAGGACCTTCCGAAGTCGGATCAGGATTGGGTCATTGAGGGCGAGGGGGATCGCTCGGAGGCATGGGAAAATGGGAATTGGTATGGTGTGCGCGGGTATTTCGAGTGGCTCGAATCGAAGACCTACAAAATGCACGTGCGCGTGCTGCTGAGTCGCTACCGGAGCTATCAGCCGTGCCCGGCTTGTCGGGGCGGGCGATTCCAGCCCGAGACCATGAATTTTCGGATCGATCCCGGACTCACGATTTCCGACGTCGCCAGCAAGCCGGTGAGCGCGCTGGCAGGGATTATCGGGCGTTTGAAAATCTCTCCGGAGGACTCCAGTGCGATCCTCGTGCGCGAGCAAGTCCTCGCGCGCCTGAGGTATCTCGGCGAGGTTGGGCTCGGCTACCTCACGCTCGACCGGCCCACGCGCTCGCTCTCGGGGGGAGAAATCCAACGGGTGAATCTCACAACGTGCCTCGGGGCATCGCTCGTCAGCACGCTCTTCGTGCTGGACGAACCGAGCGTTGGCCTGCACCCACGCGACACCGAGAGATTGCTCGATGTGCTCTACGGGCTGCGTGACAAGGGAAACACTCTTCTTGTGGTTGAGCATGAGGAGGCGGTGATCCGTGCGGCGGATTATCTCGTGGATGTCGGGCCCGGGCGGGGGTCCGGCGGGGGGCGCTTGCTCTACGGCGGGCCAGCTGCCGACTTTATTGGAGTCGAGTCGCTCACGGCAGATTACCTCGAAGGGAGGAAATCGATTCCGATTCCAGCCAAGCGCCGGAAGCCACGAAAATTTGTCGAACTCCGTGGTGTCCGCCATCACAACCTTCGCAATATCGATGTGAAGATCCCGCTCGGCGTGCTCTGCGCGGTGACAGGAGTTTCGGGTTCCGGCAAGACCTCGCTCGTCCGCGACGTTCTCCACCGGCATCTGGCAGGCGAGGATCCGTCTGAAGACGAAGCGGCGGGATTTGTCAAATCGATCCGTGGCGACGAGGAAATCGAGGATGTCGTGATGGTCGATCAGTCGCCATTGGCGCGGAGTCCGAGGTCGACGCCGGCTGTTTATTTGGGCGCCTACGATGGGATTCGCGAACTTTTCGGCACCTCGAAAGAAGCCCTCGCCGCCGGCTTCGCGCCGAGCTCGTTCTCGTTCAATGCCGGGAATGGTCGATGCGAGCGTTGTGGCGGGCTAGGATTCGAGAAGGTCGAAATGCAGTTTCTCAGCGACCTCTTCCTGCGGTGCCCGGAGTGCGAAGGCCGGCGATTCCGTCCGCCAGTGCTGGCGATCCGGATCGCCGGGAAGTCGATCCACGATGTTCTGGAAATGACCGCCGGTGATGCGATCTCGTTTTTTGAGCCTCTGGATCCCCGGGGATCGATCACGCGTCCGCTCCGACTTCTCGCCGAGGTCGGGCTGGATTACCTGCGTCTCGGGCAGCCGGTGAATGCTTTGAGCGGCGGGGAATCGCAGCGGCTGAAGCTCGTTCACCACCTTGCCACGAAGAGGGAAAATGGGGCGCTTCTGGTCTTTGACGAGCCGACGACCGGTTTACATTTTGATGACGTCGCTCTTTTGCTGCGCGTGTTTCATCGTCTCGTCGACGAGGGGAACAGTGTGATTGTCATCGAGCATAATCTCGAGGTCATCAAATCTGCCGACTGGGTGGTCGACCTTGGTCCCGAGGCCGGGGAGGATGGCGGGCGGGTCGTGGCGGTCGGAACTCCCGAGGCCGTTGCCAAGGTCGAGGCCTCACATACCGGGCGGTTTCTGGCACGTGTGCTGGTGCCGCATTCGTCACGCGTGGCCCAGACCCCCGCACGGTTCGTATCGAAGGTGAAGAACTCGGGCGTCATTTCGATTCGTGGTGCCCGTGAACACAATCTCAAAAATATCTCGGTGGATATTCCGAGAAACGGGATGGTCGTCGTGACTGGATTGAGTGGCTCCGGGAAGTCCACGCTCGCATTTGATATTCTTTTTGCCGAGGGCCAGCGACGGTTCCTCGACAGCATGTCGCCGTATGCCCGGCAGTTCGTGGAGCAGATGGAGAAGCCCGAGGTCGATTCCATCGAGGGCCTGCCACCAAGCGTGGCCATCGAGCAACGTGTGACACGGGGTGGTGCCAAATCGACGGTGGCGACGGTCACGGAAATCTATCATTTTCTTAGGCTCCTCTTCTCGAAACTTGGCACCCAATTTTGTCCCGACTGCAATATTCCGGTCGAGAGCCGGACGCCAACGGCGATTGCCGAAGCGGTCCGTGAAGTCGCTCAGGCCGGACCTGTCCGTGTTTTTGCCAACCTGGTCAAAGCCCGCAAAGGATTTCACACCGACGTCGCTCGCGCCGCCGCTCGACAGGGGATTGAGACTCTTCTGGTCGACGGAAAAATCGTGGCGGTGGGCAAGTTTGAGAAGCTCGCCCGGTTCAAGGAGCACACGATTGATGCGCTCGTGGCCGAGCTCGACAAGCCAGATGCCAAGACGGCCGACGACGCGGTCCGTCGCGCGCTCAGCCTCGGGCGCGGCACGGCAAGGACGGTCGACGCCAAGGGCAAGTCACTTGTCCTCAGCACAGAAATGAATTGTCCGTCTTGTAGTCGAGCCTTCGAGCCTCTCGACCCCCGGCTTTTCTCGTTTAATTCTCCGCACGGATGGTGCCTCCACTGCCGGGGATTCGGTGAGGTTTGGAGTGGGGCAGCCTCTGCAAAGGAGTTCGATAGCCAGCTCGAAGCCGAGCTGGACGAGGAACGTCGCCACGAGGGCCTCGAAGATGACGAGCCGCGCCCGTGTCCAGTCTGCAAGGGCTCGCGGCTGAACGAAACCTCGTCGCATGTCCTGCTTCAGAACCAAACCATCACCGACTTTACGCGGTCACCGGCCGCCGATGCGCTGGCGCTGGCGAAGGGGCTGAAGTTCAGTGACTCGAAGGCCGAGATCGCAAGGGACGTGGTTTCCGAGATCTGCCAGCGATTGGAATTTCTCGGCACGGTCGGTCTCGATTATCTCTCGCTCGATCGAAGTGCGAAAACGCTGAGCGGCGGTGAGGCCCAGCGGATCCGCCTCGCCGCGCAGTTGGGCTCGAATTTGCGAGGCGTGCTCTACGTTCTGGATGAGCCGACCATCGGGCTTCATCCTCGCGACAACGCTCGTCTCCTCGAAGCACTCGCAACGCTGACGCAGAAGGGTAACTCGCTCGTCATTGTCGAGCATGATGAAGAGACGATGCGGCGCGCGGATCGCATTCTTGACCTTGGGCCCGGGGCCGGACGCCGGGGCGGCGAGATCGTTGCCGCCGGCACGCTCGACGAGATCATGTTGTCGCCAGATTCGCTCACCGGGAAATCTCTCCGGGAACCCATGATCCATCCGTCGCGAGGGACGAGGCGTCCGGCGGCGACGGAATGGGTGACCGTCCGCGGCGCGAGGCTTCATAACCTTCACGCGGTGGATGTTTCGATTCCGATCAACCGGCTTACCGTGATTTCCGGCGTCTCGGGATCTGGAAAGAGCACGTTGTTACGAGGGGTCGTCGTGCCGGCGGTGCGAGAAGCGGTGTCGCGCACGCGGGTGAAGTCGCCACTGGCGAACTGCGATGCGGTCGAGGGGATCGTTCACCTCGGGGCGGTCTTGGAAGTCGATCAGTCCCCGATTGGAAAAACATCAAGATCTACGCCCGCGACTTACGTGAAGGTATTTGATGAGATCCGAACGCTTTTTGCCACCATTCCCGCCGCACGGATGCGCGGATACACGAACAGCCGATTCTCTTTCAACAACGAGGGCGGACGCTGTGAGGCCTGTCTCGGGCAGGGCGTCATTCGTCTTGAAATGAACTTCCTTCCGCCGAGCTATATGCCCTGTCAGGACTGCCTCGGTCGGCGATACAATCCGGCGACACTGGAGGTCGAATACAACGGGAAGTCCATCGGAGACGTGATGGATATGACGATCGAGCAAGCGGCAGACTTTTTCTCCGCCCATCCAAAGATCCGTCGTCCGCTCGACCTTCTTGTGGAGACCGGCCTCGGATATCTCCAGCTTGGTCAGCCGAGCCCGACGCTGAGCGGCGGCGAAGCCCAGCGGATCAAGCTCGTCACGCAGCTGGCACGCCGATCGACGTCCTTCGCTGAGGAAATCCGCACGACACGTCGGGGGAAATCCACCCTTTACGTCCTTGAGGAACCGACGATCGGGCTCCACGCCCACGATGTCGCCCAGCTCGTCTCAGTGCTTCACCGCCTCGTGGACGAGGGGGGGACGGTCGTTGTTATCGAGCACCACCTTGATGTCATCGCTGAGGCTGACCACGTGATTGATATCGGCCCGGATGCCGGAGCGTCTGGCGGACGGATCGTGGCGGAAGGCACGCCGGAAGAAATCGCAGAGTCCAAGACGAGCCGGACCGCTCCGTTTCTACGAGAGGTTTTGGGTGTTGGGGCATGAACGGAATTTTTCGGATTTGCTAGGTTTGGCCGCTCAGGGTTAATCTTCAACCCCTATGGGAAGACAGTGGTTGCATGCAAAACGCGAGGTCGCAAACCTCAAGAAGGGCCAAGTGGTCGGAAAGCTGGTCAAGGAAATGATGGTCGCCGCGAAGCAAGGCGGGGCGGATGTCGATGGGAATCCGCGACTGTTCGCTGCCGTCGAGAAGGCTCGCCGGGCGTCGGTCACTCGGGATGTGATCGAGCGTGCGATCAAGAAGGGCGCTGGCGTAGGCGACGACAAGCTCGTCCTCGAGCATGTGGTTTTCGAGGGGTATGCCCCGCATAAGGTTCCCGTCATCGTGGAGGTGCTCACCGACAACATTAATCGGTCGGCACCCGAGGTGCGCGTGTTGTTTAAAAAAGGCCAACTCGGCACGGCGGGGAGCAATAAATTTCTCTTTGACCACGTCGGCATCGTCGAGGCCCACCACCCGGACGCCGCCTCCGACTTGGAGGCTGCGGCGATCGAAGCCGGGGCAAATGATTTCTTGCCGCTCACTCACGACGAAAATGACGATATCCCCCCCGGCGTCGCGGGAGCGAGATTCCTTACCGAACGCACGGCCACGGCGGCAGTTTCTAAATGGCTTTCGAGCAATGGTTGGTCGGTTGTGACCAGCGAGCTGGGCCATGTCGCGAAGCAATTTCCGGACCTCTCGGATGCCGATCGCGCGGAAGTCGGTGAGTTCCTCCAGGCTCTCGAAGATAATGATGATGTCCATCGTGTTTGGGCAGCCGTGAAGTAGGATGGAGGCAACCGCCACGCGGATTGTCCAACGCCTTCGCCGTGCGGGGCATGAGGCATTTTTTGCCGGCGGCTGTGTCCGCGACCGATTGCTGGGAAAACCTGCCCACGACATCGATGTGGCCACGGCAGCGAAGCCCGAGGAAGTGCAGAAGATCTTTCCCAAGACGTTTGCTGTCGGCGCTCAGTTTGGCGTCGTCGTGGTGATCGAGGACGGGATGGAATTTCAGGTTGCCACGTTTCGCTCGGATGGCGCGTATTTGGATGGTCGGCGTCCGGATTCTGTCGTCTTCACGACGGCGGAGGGCGATGCGACGAGGCGGGATTTTACGATTAACGGACTCTTTTTTGATCCGCTCGAGAATCGCGTTTTGGATTTTGTTGGGGGCGAGAGCGACCTCCGGGCTGGAATCGTGCGGGCGATTGGGGATCCTGTTGCCCGCTTTTCGGAAGACAAGCTTCGGTTGCTGCGATGTGTGCGCTTTGGCGCATCGCTCGGATTCACGATTGAGGAGAAAACGTGGACGGCCCTGTGTGCAGCAGCCGGCGACATCGGGCAGGTGAGCGCCGAGAGGATCCGGGATGAGTTGGTGAAGATCTTTGTTCACCCCTCTCGGGTTGCGGGATTCGACCTCTTAGACCGGAGTGGCCTGCTCGACATTCTTCTGCCCGAGGTCGGCGCATTGCGCGGGTGTGAGCAACCGCCAGAATTTCATCCCGAGGGGGACGTCTTTGTCCACACCCGCCTGATGTTATCGCTCCTCCCCGAGGCGGTTTCCGCTCCGCTTGTCTTCTCCGTCCTCCTCCACGATATCGGCAAGCCGCCAACGCTTCGCCGCGACGAGACTGGCCGGATTCGGTTCAACGGGCATGAGGGGGTGAGTGCGGCCATGACCGAGCGCATCTTTGAACGGCTCCGGTTTTCCAATGCCGAGAGCGAGGCCACGGTTGTCGCCGTGCGAAATCACATGGCGTTCAAAGACGTGCAGAACATGCGTGTGGCGACGCTCAAGCGGTTCCTTGCCCGTCCGACGATCGAGGACGAAATGGAACTCCACCGGGTGGACTGCCAAGGGTCGCATGGTCTCCTCGATAACTATGATTTCCTTCGCGAGAAGCAGGTGGAGTTTTCCCGCGAGCCGCTGATTCCGCCACCGCTTTTGACGGGTCACGATCTCATCAAAATGGGCCGCCGGCCCGGGCCCGGATTCAAGGCGATTCTCGATGCCGTGCAGGTCCTGCAGCTCGAGGGGTCGCTGAAATCGAGGGATGAGGCAATAAGTTGGATTGAACAGAGTTCCGATTTTGGTGAAGGTCAGAAGAGTTCATGAAAAGTCGCACCGTCCATGTCGCCCGCGATGGCAAGGTCATCGGCCAATATCCGCCTGACCAAGTCGCATCGCTCCTCGAGACCGGGAGCTTTTTGCGGACGGATCTTTGCTACAGTGAATCGAATCCGACGTGGGTACCGATTCAGGAGTTTTTGGAAAAGTCTGGGACCACGAAGTTTTCCCGGACGAAGGATCGGGCGGCCGGCACACTCCCCGAGCGCAGGGGGTCGTCTGGGCGGTCTTCACGCAAGAAGCAAGCGTCCACGATGATCGCAGCCTGGATCGCCCTCCTGTTGGCGTTGGCCGCTCTTGTGGGTGCTGGATTCTGGATTTTCGAGCTTCACAAAGAAATTGCAGGGAAGGACGAGGAGCTCGCGAAGCTCAGGCTGACGGTCGCTGAAAAGGAAAAGGAAAATCAGCGCCTGCTCTTTGTCTCCCGCGAGGTGGCCGAGCCGGGGACTGTGCGGGGGAGCATGGTCTTACGAAATGACGGGGGGAAACGCATTGCCGTCCCTGGGACACAGGTGAACCTCTTCAAACGAAATGCGATTGAGAACCATCTTGATCGAAAGTTTGCCGAGGCGGCGACCCTCCCGGCCGATGCGAAGCTGGACGCCGGCGCTTTCCTTGTGCAAGGGCTCCCGCAGCCCGACTCAACGACGACGACGGATGCCAGCGGGAGATTTGAATTCGCCGTGCCGGAAGCGGGCGACTACGTCCTCATCGCGGGAGCGAATGCGAGCGGAGGCATCCAGCGGTTGTGGTTCGTTTCATTCGATTCACGGGATCCCCTCAACACACTCGTCGAGCTCACCGACGCCAATACCGTCCAGCAATTCCTCCGCAGCCTGATTATTGTGCAGGGTCGGTAGCGGGGGCGTAGTATTTTTCTCCGATGCGGATTTTTTCGCGCCCGTTGGCGAGCCGCCACTTATTCGAATCGCGGAGCGAGTAGATGCATCCGCAGTATTCCTGCTGGTAGAACCGCTCGCGTTTGGAGATTTCCAACATTCGCTGGGCTCCTCCGCCCTTACGCCAATTGAATGTCCAGTAGGCGATGCCGGGATACCGGGAAGCCGCCCGCACGCCGCAGGAGTTGATTTGCTCCATATCCTTCCAGCGTGAAATCCCGAGGCAGCTCGTGATGACGGGGAATCCGTGTTCGTGGGCGTAGAGGGCGGTGCGGTCGAAGCGCATGTCGAAGCAGGTTGTGCACCGCGCTCCCTTCTCCGGCTCCCACTCTTGGCCCTTTGTGCGCGCGAACCAGTTATCGGTATCGTAATCCGCGTCGATAAATGGCACGCTGTGTGCCTCGGCGAATCGGATATTCTCGGACTTCCGGAGTTCGTATTCCTCGCGCGGGTGGATGTTTGGGTTGTAGAAAAAAATGGTATAGTCGATGCCTGCAGCGCCGATTGCTTCCATGACCTCACCCGAGCACGGGGCACAACATGAGTGGAGGAGCACTTTTTTCCCTTCGCCAGGAGGTTCGATGATCGGTCTCATCGCTTGTTCTTGAAGACGATCATTTCGGCATCGATGCCGATGATCACATCGATCCAACTGCGGATGTAGCCGGGTCGAAATACCGGGACGTAGTTCGGGAAGGATTGGTAGTAAGTTTTGTTATTGTTCTTCTGCACGATGACTGGCCCGGGCACTTGGACCCATTCCGTCCGAGGTGGGACCTCCTGAAAGCGCTGGAGCTCGCGCGAGTCTGAGGACTTCAGGATCACGGCGTCGGCCCCGTTGGCCCGGGCATTGTAAAGCATGCTCTCCCGCATGAATTTCCAGCCCTGATCGGACTGGAATGTGAGGCGTCCGATCGTCTTGTAGGGGCGGTCGGGCGCGCGGCCTAGGATCGGAATCGGGTAGTCTTTGGGCTTGGGCGGATAGATGTCCGGTGTGTAGGAGAGGTAAAAATCCGAGGTCGACTCGACCGATGCGCAGCCTGCCAGAACCAAGGCGGATAGAATTCCAATAAGAGCACTTGAAAAGCTGCGTGACATGGGCGTTATTCTAATCTGAAGCACTATGAAACTCAACTTCACTCTCGCCGCCGCCGGATTTTTTCTGGCTGCCGCAACTGCCGCGCAGGCAGGCCCTCAGGTGTTTGTATCTTTTGGCGGAGGGGGTTGCGTCCAGCAGCCGGTTTATTGCGCGCCGCAGCCAGTGTATTGCGCGCCTCGCACGGTTTATTACCAACAGCCGTTTTACGGACCCACCGTGACGGTCGTCAACCCCGGCTTCAGCAACCGCCAAGTGGTGACCTATGGTGCTCCGGTTTACCGGGTTCCGGCACCGATCTATACGACGCAGCCCGTTCAGGTCTATCAAGGGAACAGCTTCGGCTGGCGGCGATAGGAATTTTTGGTAGGGCTTGCCACCAGGAGGCGGGTGGCGGATTGTGGAGGGCTGTATGAAAGTCTTCCTTCGCGTGCTGCCCTATGTCCGTCGCTACCCCGGACTTGCCTTTGCCACACTCGGCTGCGCGATTCTGGCCACATTGTTGGTAGTCGTTTTCCCCGCCGTGACTCAATCGATCATCGACGAGGTGATTCGGAAAAACCAACCGCAGTTGCTTCTCCCGTTGCTGGGAGCGGGGTTCGCCGCATTCTTCGCGCAGAGCTTTTTGGACAGCCTGCGGATTCTTTTTAATAATCACTTCGAGCAAAAGGTCATCTGCGATCTCCGAAGCGAGCTCTACGGGCACATCCAGAAACTGCCATTGCCGTGGTTCGACAACCGGGCGACCGGGGACATTATGACGCGGCTCATCGAAGACGTCACGAGCGTCGAGCGGGTCTTGATTGATGGTATCGAGCAGGGGACTGTGGCCGTGCTGCAAATTGTCATCGTGAGCGGGGTGATGATTTTTTACAGTCCTTCGCTGACTGTTGCTGCCTTGCTGCCCATTCCCTTTCTGGCGGGCGGTGCGGTCGCCTACACGCGGACGGCCCGTTCGAGGTATCGCCGCCAGCGGAAGGCGGTCTCCGAACTGAACTCCCTGCTTCACGACAACATTGCCGGGGTGCGGCAAATCAAGACTTACACAAGCGAGGACCGGGAGCAGGTGAGGTTCGATTCTGCGAGTGACGCAGTGCGGCAGGCGACGTTGATCGTGATGCGGGCATGGGCGGTTTATCAGCCCTCGATGGGCTTTTTTACTTCCTGCGGGATGCTTCTCATTGCTGGCTACGGCGCGAAGGAAGTCTTGGCGGGAAGGATGGATATCGGGGCGTTGGTGGCATTTTTTGTGCTGGCGAGATTTCTTTATGAGCCGGTGGGCCGACTCCATCAATTAAACCAGATCTTCCAATCCGGACGCGCCGCTGGCGACCGGGTCTTTGAAATTCTGGATGCGGACCCCGAGGTGTCGGAGGCTTCTGAACGTCCCGGCCGGCCCTTACTCGGGGATGTCGAGTATCGCGATGTGGGCTTTTTCTATTCTTCCGAGCTACCGGTTCTTGATCGTGTCTCGCTCCATGCCCGGCCGGGTGAGACGGTGGCTCTGGTCGGCCCGACGGGGGCAGGGAAGTCGTCGCTCGTCAATTTGTTGGTGAGATTTTACGAGTTTGGTTCTGGCGAGATCCTTGTGGACGGCACCCCGCTCCGGAATATTTCGCGCGAGTATCTTCGGCAGAATATCGCCGTCGTGACCCAAGAGAGTTTTCTCTTCAACGGCAGCACGGCGGATAACCTGCGGGTCGGGAAGCCGGATGCGACGGATGCGGAAATGTGGGAGGCCCTGAAGGCAGCGAATGCTGTCGAATTCGTCCAGAGGCTTCCCGACGGTTTGCACACGCCGCTTGGCGAACGCGGGATCAAGCTCAGCGTTGGAGAGAAGCAGCGGATCTCCATTGCCCGGGCGCTGCTCAAGAATCCCCCAATTCTGATCTTGGACGAGGCGACGGCCAGCGTGGATACGGCGACCGAGCGATTGATCCAGGAAGCGCTCGATCGGCTGATGGCGCATCGCACCAGTTTTGTCATCGCGCACAGGCTCTCCACCGTCCGTCACGCCGATCAAATCCTCGTCCTCGAACGAGGGAGGATCATCGAGCGAGGGCGGCACGAGGACCTCCTGGCCCGCGACGGCCTCTATGCCAAGCTCTGCCGCAGCAGCCTGATGGCCGCTCCTTAGCGGTCGGGCCGCGGTTTATGGCCTCGGTCAACGGGTGTCATGACCGATGGAGAGGCCTGCTGCCCTCCGCGAGATGTGCTTCTGTGCAGCCCGCGGCCCAAATCGGTCATTTCCGGTTAGCGCCCTTGCCCCGTGCCCTATTCTCTCCATCTTGGTGCGTGTGGATTCCTTAACACAAGCCGTTCTCGGTGCAGCTGTGGCAGAGGCCGGCATGGGCCGCCAACTTGGGCGGCGGGCCATTCTTTTGGGGGTGGCTCTCGGGACACTTCCCGACTTGGATGTGCTTGCCCACCCGCTGATGGATACGATCGGGGAATTGGAGTGGCACCGGGGGATTTCGCACTCGCTCTTTCTGATCACGCTGGTTACGTCTCTTTTGGGCTGGTTGGTATCCAAACTCCACAAACGCGCAGTTAGCACGGGGAGGGCGATGCTCACGGTCTGGCTGATTCTGTTGACCCATGTGTTGATTGATGTGTTCACGGTTTATGGGACTGTCGTTTTTGCCCCCTTCAGCGAGGCAAGGATCGGCTTCAACAACTTGTTTATCATTGATCCGCTCTTCACGATGCCCATGCTTCTAGGCGTCCTTGCCGCATGGATTCTTCGCCCCCGGGGATCTTCCGGCTCCTTCTGGAATGCTCTTGGCTTGATTCTGGCCAGCGCCTATGTCCTGTGGAGTCTGGGAGTCAAAACCTGGGCGGACCAGAAATTTGTGCGAGCCGTTCATGACCATGGCATCGAAGCCGTGCAGCACATGACTGCCCCCACGCCCCTGAACACCCTGCTTTGGCGCGGGGTGGCCGATGATGGGGAATCGCTCCACATCGGTTATGTGTCCGTGTTGCGGCCCTCCTCACCGGTAAGGTTTATTGTCATTCCAAAGAACCCCGGCCTTGCGCCCGACAACCGTGCTGCCAATCGTTTGCGGTGGTTCTCGAATCAATATTTTTCCATCGAAACCACGCCGGAGGGCCAGTTATGGAGTGACTGGCGTTTTGGAGAAGTGCCTGCCGCCTCGGAAAATCCCATGCCCATCTTTGCTTGGCTGATACAACCCAACGGAGATGTCGTGCCGCAACGCCCTACGCTCAATTCCCGGTCCTTACGGGCCATCTGGCACCTGGCACAAAATCCAGCCAGTCAAGCTGAGCCGTAGGAAGCAGGCAGAGAATCCACCCAGAAATGAAAGAGTACCGTATCGATGGAGTCCGGGCGTGGATATGTGCAGAGTGGATTGACAGAGCGCAGAAGGTCGAGGAAGGGGCGGCGGGTGCCGAGAAGTGTGCTGGTAGAGTGCGAGGGGCGCTTGAACATGTGATGAACCATGGGGATCCAAGGGAGAAGGATTTCGTCAACGACCGAGATAGGATTTGTTCGCCCGCGACGGCCTCTTCGCCAAGCTCTGCCGGAGTAGCCTGATGGCCGCGCCTTAACGGTCGGGCCGCGGAATAAGACTCCCTTCAACCAGTGGCCCGCTCGATAGAGAGTCCTTGCTGAGACCCCATCAGCTTTCTCTCCTGAGCCTTTGGGCCAGCCCTGCCTCAAACCGAGCAAATGTCGCTTTGAAATTTACGACCCCTTCGAAGAAAAAGGAAAGGTAATACGGTGGGGGAGCGACTTGCCGCTTTGCACGCTCGGGGGACTTCTCGGTGACTGGCTCGCGACCAGCCGTGAGTTGCTCCAATTTGCATCGTCCAATGAGCAGGACCTTATTTGTTGGAAGAATGCCGAAACCATCTACCGTCTGACCTGAAACGCATGACACCACTGTAAGGAATCATTGTCGTAACAGTTTAGCCCGAGAGCTTTGGTATTAGCGAGGAACGGAAAATGGGAACAGCTCACCTCGCCCCCTTCGGCTCCGCCGCGGATTCGAGCTAATCTTGTTACCTTCCGCTTCTCTTTGATCAGCGAAAGGGACAACCCTTAAACAAACCACTTGCTTGCACTGACGCGCTGATGATACCCTAGCAGTTCCTTCTTATGACTGATATACGCAAAGAGACAGACAGCATGGGCGAAGTGGGCGTGCCGGCAGACAAGCTGTGGGGCGCACAAACGCAAAGATCGCTCGAACATTTCAGTATCGGAAAAGACCTCATTCCGCGGGAGATGATTACCGCTTATGCCACGCTCAAGAAAGGCGCGGCGAATGCGAATCATGCGGGCGGACGTTTGGATGACGCTGCCTACGGTCTGATAGTAAAAACTTGCGACCAGATCCTTGCCGGCCAGCACCACGACATGTTTCCGCTGCACGTCTGGATGACGGGCAGCGGGACGCAGTTCAACATGAATGTGAACGAGGTGATCTCGAACCGGTGCTGTCAGATGGCAGGAACGCCGCTGGGCAGCAAGGCCCCGGTTCATCCGAACGACCATGTGAACATGTCGCAGTCGTCCAACGATTCCTTCCCGTCGGCGATGTATATTGCGGCGGCGGTGAATGTCACCGGGAGGCTTCTGCCCGCCGTGACCGCGCTGCGCGATGCGATTTCCGCGAAGGCAGAGGATTGGAAAGGCGTCGTAAAAATCGGGCGCACCCATATGCAGGACGCGACCCCGATCACGCTTGGCCAGGAGTGGTCGGGATACGCAGGGGTTCTCAGCGACAATATCGGGCGGATTCAGGCAGCGCTCAAAGATGTTTATCACCTCGCGCTCGGCGGCACAGCGGTTGGCACCGGGATCAATGCAGCCCCCGGCTTTGACGTCGCGGTTGCAGCGGAAATCGCCAAGCTCACCGGGCTGCCATTTGTCACCGCTCCGAATAAATTTACCGTGCAAGGCGCACACGACGCACTGGTTGCACTTTCCGGGACCCTCCGCACGCTCGGCGTGTCGCTTTACAAGATTGCGAATGACATTCGTCTGATGTCGTGCGGTCCGCGGGCCGGTTTTGCGGAACTGATCATTCCCGAGAACGAACCGGGCTCGTCGATCATGCCCGGCAAAGTGAACCCGACCCAGGCCGAGGCACTTGCGATGATTTCGGTTCAAGTGATGGCCAACGACGTGGCGGTCGGGTTTGGCGGCGCCAGCGGATACCTCGAGATGAATGTTTACAAGCCGCTCATCATTTTCAACCTGACCCACTCGATCACCATCCTGACCGACGGCTGCACGAATTTCCAAAAGTTCCTTGTCGAGGGGACGAAGCCGAATTTGAAAAGGATCGCGGAGTATGTGGAGCGTTCGCTGATGCTTGTGACTGCGCTTTCGCCGGTAATTGGATACGACAAGGCGTCGAAGATTGCGCATTACGCGATGGACAATGATCTCACGCTCAAGGCGGCCGCCATGAAGTTGGGATTTGTCAGCGAGGAGGAATTCGACCGCGTGGTCGATCCCTCAAAAATGGTCCGGCCATACGTGGCCAAGGCCTGAGAATCCCCATCCAGTTCCCATAAACCAACCCCGAGAAAAAATTATGAGCACCACCACAAAACGCGGGATGGACGTCCTACACGACGCCACACTCAACAAGTCCACCGGATTCACCGCCGCTGAGCAGCAGGCGCTGGGCATCGTCGGGCTGGTTCCTGACAACATGGAAACGATCGATGAGCAATTGGCGCGTGTCCTTTTCCAGCTCAATCATAAAGCCACCGACCTCGATCGTTTCATCTATTTGATGAACCTTCTGGATACGAACCAGACGCTTTTTTACCGGACGTTGATGTCTGATCCGGCGCGGTTTCTGGATATCGTGTATGATCCGACCATCGGCGAGGCCTGCCTCAAGTTCGATCACATTTTCCGGCGTCCGATGGGCATGTATCTATCGATCAAGCGCAAGGGTCACGTGAAAGAAGTGCTTCGCAACTGGCCGGTCAAAGACGTCCGGTTCATCTGCGTGACCGACTCCGGGCGTATTCTGGGCCTTGGCGATCTGGGAGCAAACGGCATGGGAATTCCAATTGGAAAACTTCAATTGTATACCGCAGCCGCTGGCGTTCCGCCGGAGGGGTTGCTGCCGCTTTACCTCGACGCAGGAACGAACAACGAGGGCTACCTCAAAGATCCGCTTTACGTCGGGCTGCGCCAGAACCGGCCGCCGACGGCTGAGCTTTATGAATTTGTCGATGAGTTTGTCGAAGCCGTGCAGGAAGTTTTCCCGAACTGCTGTCTCCACTTCGAAGACTGGACCGGTGTCGATGCGATCGCATTGCTGGCCCGCTACCGCAATAAAGTCTCGATCTATAACGACGACATCCAAGGTACGGCCGGTGTCACATTGGCAGGATTGATCAACGCTCTGAAGCTCACTGGCGGCGAACTCAAAGACCAGCGGATTTTGTTCCTCGGAGCAGGTTCAGCCGGGATCGGACTGGCCGACCTCTTGGTTTCCGCGCTTGGCCAGCAAGGTGTCGCGCCCGAGGTGGCCCGCGAGAACATCCGCATGTTTGACACGCAGGGGCTCGTGGTGGCAGGCCGCCCCGGACTTGCGGCCCACAAGCTGCCCTACGCGCACAAGCTGCCCGCCAGCAAGCCATTCAATTGCTTCGACCTCGAGACCGAGCGCCCCGAGATCATCGCTGCCATTGACGACTTCAAGCCGACGGCGCTAATCGGTGTGAGTACGATTGGCAAGTTGTTCTCAAAGGAGGTCCTGCAGGCGATGTCCCGCCATAATCCGCTGCCGATTGTCTTCGCGCTATCGAATCCGAGTGAAAAACACGAATGCCTTCCGACCGACGCCTACACGTGGACAGACGGCAAAGTCGTCTATGCGGGCGGGGTGCAATTTCCGCCGGTTCACCTTGGGGGCCAGGTTTTCCTCCCCTCCCAAGCCAACAACCTTTACATCTTCCCCGCCGTGGGAATGGCGATCTACGCCACGAATGCCAAGCGAGTCACGGATGAGATGTTCATCGAAGCTGCCCATGCGGTTGCGGATCAAGTGTCGGAGCACCAACTGAAACTCGGCATGCTCTTCCCGCCGCAGTCAAACATCCTCGAGGTGGAAATCCAAACTGCGGCCCGGGTGGCGAAGCTGGTCTTCGATGCCGGCCTCGCGCGTGTGGAGCGTCCGACCGACATACTCGCCTTCATCCGCTCGCACGTTTACAAACCAGTTTATCAGGCCCTGTCCTGACCGCTCGCGGTCACACCGCAGACGGAAAAGTTGGGATGAGACGTTTGGCGCATGGGTCGGCCTTCGGATTGTTGCTCTGGTTGTCTATGGCCAGTGCAGCCATCGGTGGCGTGGCTCCAGCGGCCCCTCCTGCCGACCCATGGAGCGAGGATTATCTGCTTGGTGACTGGCTCGGAGTTCGATCGTATCTTGCCGAGCGTGGCATCCGGCTGCAGGTGCTATTGATCAATGACCCATTCGGCAACGTCACCGGCGGCAAGAGCCGGGGTTTCACGGACTACAATATGGCCTGCGTGGACCTTACGGCGGACACGGACAAACTTCTTGGCTGGAGCGGCGGGGAATTTCATATTGGGTTCGCCGACAACGCAGGACAGAGCCTTTCCACAAACGACGTCGGAAATGAATTCCCGATCCAGTTGGCAGACGTTGCGCCGGTCGGGCCGCGATTGACGTACCTTTCATTCACGCAAACGCTCTTCGACGAGAAGCTGTCGATCCGGGTCGGCCGGCTCACAATCAACAGCGTTTACAGCGAAGAATTCGCGGCTTCGAGCTACTTTAATGCCTTCAGCTCGGTCGCATTCAACCTGATTCCGATCGCGATATTTTTGAATGTACCGGGAGCATTCGGGTATCCACTCACGACTTGGGGAGCCCGGGTAAAGTATGAGCCGATCGAGTCATTTTACGTCATGGCGGGCTGCTACAACGGCGACCCTTCGGTAAAAAACGCCAACCGATACGGCCTCGACTTCACGTTTGACGGTCCGCCATTTGTTATCGCCGAAGCCGGTTATCGGATCAACCAGCGAGTCGATGACACCGGCCTTCCGGGAAACGTGAAGGCCGGAGCTTATTTCAATGGGGGCGACGCCGAGAAATTCGGCTCCGGATCGACCAGCAGGGGGCGGCTTGGATTCTACCTTTTGGGCGACCAGGCCCTCGTGCGCTGGGGTACGCGCAACGACAACCGATACCTTGGAGTCTTTGGTGCGTTCGTCTGCGCACCAGACCAGACTGTCAATTCGATGCCCTTCTTTTTCGATGCCGGATTGGTGGCTTACGGCCCGCTGGCCTGCCGCCCAAAAGATTTTATCGCGCTCGGCACGGCCTACGGCGCATACAGCAATGACTTGCGGACTGCGGAAGAGGCGGGTTCTGCCCCGGCAGTGCAGAGCTACGAAATGACAGTCGAACTTTCCTTCGGCTGCCAAGTCCGGCCTGGCCTGCTCGTGCAACCTGCAATCCAATACATCGTCCATCCGGGTGGCGACTCATCCACTCCGAACGCGTTGGCAATCGGAGCGAACATTGTCGTGAGTTTCTAATCCGATTGGATAGTTCAGCACTTTTTTGAGCGATTTGCGGTTGCATTCCATCTTGCGGTGTCAACCAGTGCCGGCCTCGCCATCGTAGCAGCAGGAGAATCCGAAAAACCGGCCGCTTCGGCAAAGACCGCGACTCCTGCGGTGGTGTCGTCCCGTTTTAAATTCCAACTCGGCGATCGTTGACGGGCGGTCGATAGAATGGGCCGATCCGTCGCGGGCTATGAATGATCGATTGGCTGAGGCGGCTGGGCAGATTTAACGCAGTGGAGGATTTTGCTGACAATAACCTGCCGGTTGCCGCTATCACCGAACCCCCAAATGTTTCAGGTTCTAAAAACCTGAAAGGTCTTGTTGCCAGGAAGTTAATAATGACAAAAATCTTAGGGGATACTCGTTACCAAGTTGTGGAAAAACTTAAAATCCTACGCCCCATTGCCCGGCAAAAAACTGTTCCGCCAGGGGGTTGCGCCTGCGTTCGGCAGCTTCTTCGGCTTTGAAATCATCCGCCAAGCCATCCATTTCACATTGATAGCCAACGGCCAACATCGCCATTGGCCTGCAGTCTTCTGGCAAGCCAAATAATTCCCGTGCTTTGCTGGCATCAAAGCCGCCCATCTGATGCACCACCAAACCCAATGCCGTTGCTTGCAACGACAAGCTGATGCTGGCGGCGCCAGTATCGTAGCTAGACCAACGGTTGGGTGCGCCGTTACGGGTGAAATTCGCCATCGCTACCGACAAGATTAAAATTGGCGCGTTTTTTGCCCATAACTGGTTTTTTTCCACTAGAACCGACAAGGCCATTTCCCAACGGGCTAAGTCGGTGCTTTTGTCAAACACCACAAATCGCCACGGTTGGTCATTATAGCAGGAAGGCGACCAGCGCGCGGCTTCCAATAAGGCCAGCAAATCGGTTTTGCTGACGGCTTTGTTGGCAGCTATGGCTCTGGGACTCCAACGGTTGGCGATCAAATCATGTAGCGGTACTGATGTAAGTGCGGTTTTTGTGATCATAAAGTTTCTAAGGGTTGAGCTTTAAACAGGCGCTACACAAATTCATAGTGTCGACGAGTGTTATCTGTCTGTTTGAGCGCTTTTTGACCCTCCGGGGAGTTGGCCTTGAGTTCGGGGCTGGAAACGGTGATTTCAACTGCCAGACGCTGCCAGATCGGGCTTTGAGAGTCAAGTGCCCGGCAATTTCGTGTCGAAGGAGCGCATTGCGCCACATTGAATGACACCGGGGGGAAAGAAATGAAAGGGGTAGGAAAGGTCGTTGCGTCATAAAGAATGACACCCGGATGAAAAAAGAATCTGGGCCAATGAGTAAGAAGAGCAAAAGCGAGTTATTGGAGCACTGTCGGAAGAGATATGGGCGACGCAATCGGGAGGGGAAAAGCGCGATGATCAGCGAGTTGAGTGAAGTGATGGGTTGGGATCGCAAGCACACGATCAAAGCGCTCAACGGAAAGGTGAGCCAGGGGAAGAAGGCCAAGAAGCGAGGCAGCAAGGCCCGGTGCAGCGAAGAGGAGAAGCGCATCATCGTTGGGATATGGAAGGGGAGCGAGCAGCCATGCGGGTTGCGTTTGAAGGCAACCTTGCCCTTATGGATGGAGAGCTACGAGGCACATCACGGCAGCATTGAGGAGGAGGTAAAACAGAGGGTGATGAGTTGCAGTGCGCGCACATTGGAGCGAATCACATTGGCCCATTGAGCTTCCCCCCGTGATTTAGGCCGCGGCGGAGTTGAGGGAAGGATGGTTGTTGGTAGTGGTTTTATGGGATGAGATCAAGGCGAAGGTATCTGGGGGGATTCGTCCGATGGAAGAGTGAGGGCGGATGCGGTTGTAATCCTGGGAGCGCCAGTGCTCGATAAGAAGCCTAGCCTCGGGGATGGAACGGAACCAGTGCTGGTTGAGACAGTCATCACGGAAGGTGCCGTTGAAGCTTTCCACGAAGGCGTTCTGCATGGGCTTACCGGGTTGGATGTGGTGAAGATGGACCTTATTCTCCATCGCCCAGAGATGAAGGGCCTTTCCGGTGAACTCGGGCCCATTGTCCACGGTTATGGAGGCAGGCAGGCCGCGAGAGAGGGCAAGTTTCTGAAGGACCTGGGCGACAGCGGCCCCGCCGATGGAGGTATCGACATGGATAGCCAGGCACTGGCGGGTAAAGTCATCGACGATGTTCAGGCAGCGGAAGCGACGGCCGGAAGAGAGCTGGTCATGAATGAAGTCCATGCTCCAGCGCTGGTTAGCACGCTCGGCGGCAGCCAGGGGCACTCTGGCCACAGCTGGAAGCTTCTTGCGATGCTTGCGACGCAGGGAGAGCCCCTCCTCGCGGTAGATACGCTCCGTGCGCTTGTGGTTGATGACAAGCCCCTCGGATTTGAGGACGTCGTGGAGGATCGGAGCCCCCCAACGGGGCTTGAGAGCCGCCCAGTGCCGGAGGCGATGTCGCAGGGCGACATCGCGGGAGGGAAGGTGTTGATACTGAAGGCTCGAACGGTTCCAACCCGTCAATCGACAGATCCGGCGCATGGAGAGCCCAAAGCGAGTGATGACATCTTGCATGGCAGAGCGACGCGCTTTGGGCTTTAGGATTTTTTTGCGAGCAGATCCTTGAGCACCATGTTGTCCAGTGCTTGGTCGGCCACGAGCTTCTTGAGCTTGTGGTTTTCGTCTTCAAGCAGCCGTAGCCGCCGGGCGTCGTTAACCTCCAGGCCGCCAAACTTCTGTCTCCACTTGTAGTAGGTCGGCTGACTGATGGCGTGGCGTCGGCAAAGGTCGTCAACCTTGGCTCCCGCCGCTGCCTCCTGCAGGACCTGGATGATCTGTTCTTCGGTGTGTCGTTGTCGTTTCATTGCTTGGTTGGATTATGCCCTTTCGGGCTCCCATCTCAACCCAGCTCTGGCCCAACTACGGGGGGAAGCTCACTTTCAGCAAGCCGACGAGGACTGGTCGGTGAGCCCGGTCGAGGAGAAGAAGAATGCCACCCACTGAATTCCGAGACGCGGGTCGGATCGAAAGGCGGGTTAGGCCTCGCCGCGAAACTCAAGGATGCGGCGGATGGTATCCTCGATGAGATTGTTTGGGCAGCTCGCTCCCGCCGTGATGCCGAGCGTCAGGGATTCAGTTTGTGGCAGCCATCCTTGGGAAACTATTTCGGAATTTTGATGAAGCTCGAAGTGGCGGATCTCGGTGGGTGAGATGAGACAGGAGGCATTCCGAATGAACCATGTCGGGAGCTTTTTGACTCCGATCTCGACGAGGTGGGCCGTGTTGGAACTGTTATAGCCGCCGACAACGATGAGAAGGTCGAGGGGCTCGTGGAGGAGCTTAAACAGAGCGTCTTGGCGGTCTTGAGTCGCACCGCAAATGGTGTCGAAAAAGCGGAAGTTTGCCGTGTTTCCGTGATCTCGTGCGGCGATGGTCTCGCGGAGGAGGGATTGAATGGCCTCGGTCTCGCTGCGGAGCATGGTCGTCTGGTTCGCGACGCCGATTCGCGTAAGATGGATTTTCGGGTCAAATCCCGGGCTGGCAGCCTCATGAAACTCCGCGAGGAATTTCTCCGAGTCGCCACAGTGCAGGATAAACTCGGCCACTCGTTTTGTCTGTTCGAGATCCAACACGATGAGGTAGTGGCCGTCCAAATTTGGCCCGAGCGCGCGCGATGCGGTCGCCCGCGTTTCCTCGTGGGCAGCCTTCCCGTGAATGATCGAGGTGACCTGCTCGGTGGCATTTTGCCTCACACGTTTCCAGACGCTCATCACATCCCCGCATGTCGTATCAACGACTTGGCAGCCACGGGCTTTGACAGCGGCGACCGTGGCCACCTCGGCTCCGAAGGCCGGAATGATGACGACATCCTCTGGCGCCAGTTCCTCGATGTCGCTCGCCGAAGGCCGGACGGGAAACGTGCGGATCCCGAGAGCCGAGATCTGGGCGTTGACGTCCGGGTTGTGGATGATCTCGCCCAGGAGGAAGATCCGGCGGTCCGAAAAAACCTTCCCCGCTGCATAGGCGAGGTCGATCGCCCGTTCGACGCCGTAGCAAAACCCAAATTCCTTCGCGAGGCGGAATGTTGTTTTTCCTCTGACGAGAACGCCCCCATCCGCACGAATCGTCTCGACCAAGCTGCTTCGGAAGTGCTGTTCGACCTGCTCTTGGACGCAGGCCATGACATCTGGTGTGCGGAGGTTGACTCGGGGGGCAGGCGGCGGGTTGGGATTCATGGAAATTTTGCCAAGGCAAGGAGCGATCTCCACCGTGGACCTCCTGTCTGAATGCGAAATCCCGGGATTTGTCAAACCACACATGAGAGAATCCCGTAGTTGCAGCGAGGGCGCGGCGTCTGTAGGCTCCCGGGATGTATCAAGAGCACGACTTCCATTATGCGATGGAGAATACCCGTGTGGTGGTGAGCCCGCAGAGTGCGATCGAGACGTTTGGCACGACGAGATTCCATTTTTCTCTCGTGTCCGAGCTCCTCGACGAAGTTGGCTCGGTGCGGGTGCGCGCTGGAAAAATCGAAGCCGAACGTCCGCGGATCGTGGCTCCCCAGCATTTCAGCAAGCTTCTCCTCGAAGGTTTCGGGGAGGACGCGAGGGAATATGCCGATTGGGTTGAGGGAAACCCGGAGGCCATCAAGATTCTCCGCTACGGCTTCCAACTCCGGAAGACCGACGTCTCAGAAAAAGTCGTCCGCGACTCGATGGAATCCACCCTCGACCGGCTCTCGGCCGAGCTGGATCGCAATGATGACCCGTGCTGTGCGCTGATCGCCGGGGTGGATGATGCGTGGGAGGTTTGTTTATTGAAATTCGCCATGGAGATGATCCAGCGCTCGGCGGGAGCGAACGTTGCCGAGTGGAAGCGCCGGGGGCTTACCTGATTTCCTCGTTTTCAATCGGCCCCGGTGGGGCATAGGATAGACTGATTACTCATATGATTTGGAAAGCTTTAACCATCCTCATCCTCGTCGCCGCGATTCTTGGCGGGACGGGGTATTTCGTGAACGAGTTTCACTTCAAGCCAAAGAAGCTTGATTTGCAGGAAAAGGAAGCAGCCGCCTTGCCGGCGCCAACGCCGCCGCCGGACCCAAGCATCGCCGCATTCGAGACGCTTCGTCCGTTTCTGGAATCCGACACGCCCGAGGCGCAGGTCGCCATCCGCACGTTTTTGACAGACTATCCCGAGTCTCCGCTCGCCAAGGCCGCCAGAGCAGCATTGGGCCGGATCAATGGAGTGCTTTTCCTCTCCCCAGTTCCAGGACCGGAGAAGGTCACCTACACGGTGGTCTCCGGCGATTCTTTGGTAAAGATCGCGGCGAAATTTAAGACCGGTGCGGAGTTGATCTCCCGGGCGAATGGGTTGACGACGATCAATCTCAAGATCGGGCAGGTTCTCGAGATCCCGCAGCTCGATACCTCGCTCGTCATCGATCGAGCGGCGTCGACGGTTACGGTGATGAACCGCGGCGAGTTTTTCCGTGAGTATCCAATCGTATCGCTCAAGCTCCCAACGTCCGCAACCTCGGGCACGGTGCAGACGACGGTGAACGATCGATTCATGTTGAAAGGAGCGAACCGTGTGGCGTTCGGCTCGAAGGATTTTGATGGGGGCGAACGATGGATTTTGCTCGGCACAGCCGGGCTAGCCATTCGCGGGATGCCGGCAGCCGGTGCCGACGGAGTGGTTCCTGCGCCCCCAGCCGGTATCGTCGTCTCGACAACCGATGCCGCCGAAATTTCTGTCCTCGTCAGCCGGGGCACCCCGGTCACCATTCGCTAATGCCATGAAAATCCCGCCCTTGGAATTTGAAAAACCCATCGTTGAGCTCGAAGACAGGCTTGCTGAGATCCAGCAGCGGCTCGATGAAAGCCGAATTGATCTTGATCCCGAGGTGAGGCGAATGCGGGAAAAAATCGAGGCGACCCGGGTGGCGATCTACGGAAATCTCACGGCTTGGCAACGGGTGCAAATTGCGAGGCATATCGCGCGGCCGTTTTTTCTCGATTACGTCGGGATGGCATTCACCGATTTCGTTGAGTTGAAAGGGGACCGGCTTTTCGGCGATGACCCGTCGATGCCCGGAGGATTTGCCACGATGGATGGGATCCGGTGCGTGGTCATCGGGCAGCAGAAAGGCCGCGACGTAAAAGAAAATCTTTTGCGAAACTTCGGCAGCCCACACCCCGAAGGCTACCGCAAGGCCCTTCGCCTCATGCGCCTCGCTGAGAAGTTTGGAATGCCCGTCGTTTCGCTGATCGACACCCCCGGCGCCTATCCCGGGGTCGGGGCCGAAGAGCGGCACATCGCTGAGGCGATTGCGGTCAACATCCGCGAGATGATGGTCTTGAAAACGCCTGTTGTGGCCGTGGTCATCGGGGAGGGCGGGTCTGGTGGAGCTCTCGGCATCGGGGTAGGGGACCGGGTGCTCATGATGGAGAATGCCTACTACTCCGTGATCAGTCCGGAGGGGTGCGCGGCGATTCTCTGGAAACACCGGAAGCACGCCCCGGAGGCCGCCGAGGCCCTGAAGCTGAATGCCCGCGACTTGATGACGATGGGGATTGTTGACGGCGTCGTGCCGGAGCCCGTTGGCGGGGCTCATCGCGATCCCGCTGCCGCTGCGGCAAGTTTGAAGGCCGCCATCTCTGCTGCGCTTCGTGAAACGATGGGAATCCCGAAGGAAAAACTCGTTTGCGAGCGCTACGCGAAGTATCGGAAAATGGGAGTCTTCGAGGGATAGATGGTTAGTTTCTTTGCTCCCCATTGTTCGCTGCGACCATGAAGATCATCGATCGCTATGTCGGGATGGGGGTTCTTTGGACGACGGTTTTTGGCGTCGTGGTATTGAGCCTCGTTCTTGTTCTGGGAAATATTTTCAAGGAACTGCTCGATCTTCTCATCAACAACCCGGACGTTCCCATCACGACCGTCCTGGCCTTCATGGCCTTGGTGCTTCCGTTCTCGCTGACGTTCACCATTCCGTGGGGATTTCTTACCGCGCTGCTGTTGGTGTTCGGACGCATCTCGGCCGACAACGAGCTGATTGCGCTCAAGTCGAATGGAGTGAGTGTTCCGCGGCTCTGCGCCCCGGTTTTCATCCTCGCCGTATCGCTGACGTTGGTATGCTTTTGGATTAACATCGATGTCGCGCCAAAGGCCGAGCACGCGATGACCCGGGCGATTGTCGATATTGCGACGAGCAATCCGGCATCGCTCTTCCAAGCCGACGAGGTGGTCGACAAGTTTCCCGACCGACGCGTTTATGTCGGCGGCAAGGACGGCAACAATCTTCTCAACATCATCGTCTTTGAGATGAACGAACTCGGCTATCCGCTGAAGATGGTCTTCGCGAAGGAAGGGGTATTGACCCCCGATGCGGAGAATTCCCGTCTTCTCCTAAGGCTCTTCAATGCGCGGTTTGAGCAGAGGGATGACAAGGACCCGCTGGATATCTCGAAAATTCAGCAAGGGATCGTGATGGCTGAGGGCGTTTTCCCGATCTCGCTGGAGAAGTTTTTTGAAGAGTTCCAAAGTTCGCGCCGGATGAGTTCTTACACCCTGCCCGAGCTCGTGGAGTTTATCGCGAAGGGTGCCGGCAACCGCGAGACGGAGGCGTTCGTGGAGCTCAACAAACGCTTCTCGGCCTCGCTCGCCTGTGCCGCGTTCGCGCTCATTGCCATCCCGCTCGGGATCACGACGCACCGCAAGGAAACATCGGTCGGATTCGCGCTGAGCCTTGTCATCGCCTTCACCTACTTTTTCTTTATTATTATGGCGGACACGTTCCGTAACAATGCGGCGGCTTTCCCATCAATCCTGATCTGGATTCCGAATGTCCTTTTCTTCGGTTTGGGGAGTGTGCTCTTTGCACGGTTGGCAAAGCGCTAGGGCGGTCGGGTTAGTTTTTCTTGTTTATCGCCGCAGTAAACCAGTCGACCTGAGGGGCCGTCGAGCTGTGGCGCTGAACATCGCGGGCCGAGCCTTCGTTTCGGCGTTCCCCGGGCTTCGCCCGGACGAAGTCGGCTTTGGTTTTCATCGAGAGGGCGATGCGCTTGCGGGCGAGATCGAGTTCCTGCACGGTGACGTGGACTCGCTGCCCGACTTTGACGACTTCCGCGGGGTCCTTCACAAACTGATCTGAGAGCTGGCTGATGTGAACGAGCCCGTCCTGATGGACTCCAACATCGACGAAAGCACCGAATGCGGTGACGTTTGTCACGACGCCGGGGAGCTTCATTCCCGGTTGGAGATGCTCCATTTTCTCGACGCCCTCGGCGAATTCAAAGACTTCGAATTTCTTTCTCGGGTCCCGCCCCGGCTTGGCGAGCTCCTGGAGGATGTCTTGGAGGGTGGGAAGGCCCACCTCGGACGTGACGTATTTCCGGGGATCGATTTTTGCACGCAGGGCGTTGTTCGCGAGGAGGTCCGGGATCGAACACCCGAGGTCCTGAGAGATCGAGCTGACCAGCACGTAGCGTTCTGGGTGAACGCCGCTGCCGTCCAGCGGGTTTGATCCGTCGCGGATGCGCAAGAACCCGGCAGCCTGTTCAAAGGCCTTCGGTCCGAGGCCGGAGACTTTGAGGAGTTCGTCCCGGGACTGGAACGGCCCGTTTTTGTCGCGGTGCTCGACGATGCTGGCCGCGGTGCGCGAGTTGAGTCCGGCGACGTAGCCGAGGAGGTGCTTGCTGGCGGTATTAAGCTCGACCCCGACGTTGTTGACGCAGGAGGTGACCGTGTCGTCGAGCGACCGCCGGAGGGCTGCCTGATCCACGTCGTGCTGGTATTGCCCAACGCCGATGGATTTTGGATCGATTTTGACGAGTTCGGCGAGGGGATCCATGAGGCGGCGGCCGATGGAGACGGCCCCGCGCACTGTCAGGTCGAGATCAGGAAACTCTTCGCGGGCGACATCCGAGGCCGAGTAGATTGAGGCGCCGGATTCATTGACCACGACGACCTGGATTGCGCCGGGGAGGCGGCACTTTTTGACGAATGCCTCTGTCTCACGCGATGCCGTGCCATTTCCAATGGCGATGGCCTCGATCTGGTATTTTTTCGTGACCGAGTGGAGAAACTCGGCTGCCTCGAGCTGCTCGCGGGCACTTTTCTCGGGATAGATGACGTCGTGATAGAGAAGTTTTCCCTGGCGGTCGAGCACGGCCACTTTGCAGCCGGTTCGGAAGCCAGGATCAATGGCGAGTGTGGTTTTACTGCCGAGGGGCGAGGCGAGGAGAAGCTCGCGGAGATTATCTGCGAAAACCTGAATGGCTGCCTCGTCGGCCTTTTTCTTGTAGAACAGTCGAGCCTCCGCCTCCATGGCGAAACCGAGGAGGCGCTTGTAGGAATCCTCTGTGGCCAGTCGGACTTGCTGCGCGGCCAGGTGCGTGCCCCGGACGAACTGGGAGAATAGAATCGCGTGAGCATCCTCCTCGGGAGGGGTGAGTCGGGAATAAAGAAACCCCTCGGACTCCCCACGGCGAATCGCAAGAATTCTGTGTGATGGGGCGGTTGCCGCCGGCTCGCTCCAGTCGAAATAGTCTTTGAACTTTGCCCCCTCCTCTTCCTTTCCGAATGCAACTTTGGACTTGATGACGCCCTTCGTGAGGTAGAGCGCGCGGAGCTTGGCGCGCGCCTCCGGGTCATCGTTGACCTGCTCGGCAATGATATCACGGGCTCCGGCGAGGGCCGCCGCGACGTCAGGGATCTCCGTCTCGGCAGACACATAGGCGGCGGCTTCTGTCTCTGGGTCGGTTTTCGGATCCTGCTGCCAGAGGATCTCGGCGAGTGGAGCGAGTCCGCGTTCGCGAGCAATGGTCGCCTTCGTCCGCTTCTTCGGGCGAAATGGCAGGTAAATGTCCTCGAGGGCGGCGAGTGTCTCCGCGGCGACGACTTTGGACTTGAGATCCTCTGTAAGAAGCTGTCGTTCGCCGAGCGACGCGAGGATGGACTCCCGGCGCTTATCCAGCTCGGCGAGGTCGGCGAGGCGGTCGCGGATTTTGGTGATCTGAACCTCGTCGAGCTCGCCGGTGCGTTCTTTGCGGTATCGGGCGATGAACGGCACGGTTCCTCCCTCCTCGAGCAAGACCGCCGTGGCGGCAACTTGACGCGGTTGGAGGTTCAGTTCCTGAGTAATCTTGACGATGTGGTATTCGAGCATGGGTAGGGATCTGGCCGCCATGATGCGACATGGGGAGGCTGTGTCAAATGCCCGGAAGCAGGAAAAGTTTTACCGGTTCCGGAGAAAAAGATTGACCAATTCCGGGGGGGCGGCGGTTTTTCCGAGCAGCAAGAATCCTCGCGCCTAGCTGCCGGATCAGGCGGCGAGTTCGTCCGTGTGCCCGTCGGTTCCGGCTTGGCTCGGCTGAGAATTTCTTTTTGCGATTCCCGAACGGATGGCAGGGAGGATGTCGTCCAATTGACGGGCCACCACAAATTCGCCAGGCTCGCAAAGGCCGCTGAGGAGGTCGATCAGGGGATCCCAGAATCCGAGGCCAGCGTGGTTCTGGCGATTGAAAATGACAACCGGTTTTCCATCCATGAGCGGGTGCTTTTGGTGTTTGAAGATCATCAGAGCGAGGAGTTCCTGCACCGTCCCAGCTCCGCCGGGAAAAATGACAAACGAGTCGGAGTGTTCAATCATGACTTCCATGCGCGTGTAGATGTCTGGGCGAAGCCAGAAGGCCGAGAGGCCGTCGGGGAGGCCTTCGAGCTCGATGATGTGGGGGACATTTGACCCGGCCGCCCAGCCGCCTGCACAGACCGAGCCTCGCACGACAGCTCCCATGATCCCCGAACGTCCGGCGCCGGAGACACAGCCAATTTTGTCCTCTGCAAGCAGGCGTCCGAGTGCCTCGCCATCCGCGAGGTAGTCTGGATCCTCGAGCGAGGCCGAGCAGAAGACGCAGGCGCTGCCGAGATAGTCGGGCGGAATCGGGAGTTCGGCCGCAGGGGGCTGGCTCGCACCGATCTTGTGGCGCCCGGCATCGGGGAGGGCCTGGGAGTTCGCAGTGGAGAGGGCGTCCATGACGGCTTCGGGTGTGCTGACAGCGCGGAGAAATAATTCGTAGTCCTGCTGGACGGTTCCCATTTTTTTGAGGTGGCCGAGGACGGCGAAGAGGGGATTCCATGATCCATCCTCGTTGAGAATAATCGTGGGTTTTCCGGCCAGATTTCGATCGAGGGTTTGATAGCCAACAAAGATCGAAATGGCTTTAAACATATCCTCCAGCGTGGCGCCCGGAGTGAAGACAAACGCATCGGACTCGATAATCTTTTTCTCGATATTTGAAAGGGTGATCCGCTGGTCGCCATTCGAGTTGTAGATATCCCAACCGCCAGCAAAGAGGAGGTAGAGGAGGCGGGCGCGGGAGGTTCGGTTCGGGTCATCCGCGCCGAGCACGGTTCCGGAGAGTCTGATTTTTGGCATTTTTAACGATTTCTACATAATGTGTATAGCAAACTCCGTGCCCGCCTGCCGATCATCATCTCGGGCCGAGCGTTTTGCGTATGGACTCCTAGGACGTCCCCGGTAATGTAAACGGCTCGCATGGAAGAAAAAATTCTCACAGTTGGCTTGCCTTCGGGGAGCTTGATGGAGCCGACGGTTGCGCTCTTTGCAAAGGCCGGGTTTTCCATATCCGGATCCAGTCGCTCGTATCGTCCTGCTGTTGATGATCCTGAGCTGCGGATTCGGTTGCTCCGCGCGCAGGAGATCAGCCGGTATATTGAGCACGGATACCTTGACTGCGGGATTACCGGTCGGGATTGGATGGAGGAAAATGGGTCGGATGTCCGCGAAGTCGTATCTTTGGCCTACAGCAAGGTCAGTTCGGCTCCCACCCGCTGGGTGCTCGTGGTTCCCGAGGACTCCGCTGTGAAGACCGTGGCGGATCTGGAGGGGAAGCGTGTGGCGACCGAGGCGGTCGGGATAACCAAGCGGTTTTTTGAACAGGCTGGCGTCCGGGCGGAGATTGAATTTTCATGGGGAGCAACGGAGGTGAAGGTTCCCGATCTTGTGGATGCCATCGTGGACATCACGGAAACCGGATCGTCGCTTCGTGCGAACAAGCTGCGGATCGTCGCGACGCTCATGGAGTCTTATCCAGCGCTGTTTGCCGGGCATGGGGCTTGGGGGAATCCCTGGAAGCGTGGAAAGATCGAACAGGTCGCGCTCTTGCTGCAAGCCGCGCTCGCGGCGCGCGACATGGTGGGGCTCAAGATGAACCTCCCAGAAAAAAGCCTAAAGAATTTGCTTGAGACTCTCCCGTCTTTGAGGAATCCTACCGTTTCGCCCCTGGCGCAACCTGGATGGGTCGCCATCGAGACGGTAATCGAAGAGAGAGTCGTCCGCGAAATCGTCCCAACGCTCAAAGCGCTGGGAGCGGAGGGGATCATCGAGTATCCGCTCAACAAAGTTGTCTATTAGCCGCCGTCCCGAATTCCCATGGGTTCATTAAAAAAGAAGAGAAAAGCGAAAATTGCGAAACACAAGCGCCGCAAGCGCATGAAAGAAAACCGCCATAAGAAGCGGTTGCGCTACAAGTCGTAAGGCCAACACTCGGTCGCTGCATGGTGGCCGAGATTGTGTCTACCGGCTCCAGCTTGATCAGTCTGGAAAAGCGCGTTCTTGTTTTTTTCTGAGAATCTTGCCAAAGAATCTTTGTGCCTAAGAGCCGCCAACTTCTCGCCTCGCTGACGCTGGCTTTATCTTTGCTCGGTGGCTGCGCATCGCGGAAACCGATGCGAGAGACGCCTGCCCCGATCCCGCCAGCAGGCGGTGGGAAGGTGCTTCCGGCGGCAAAGGTGGAGGCTGAGCCTGCTCCGCCAGCAAAGCCCGATCAACCGGCGTCCACGCGGCCTGCCGCTCAGACGACCACTCCGGTATCACTGCCCTCTACGGCCACCGGTTCGGCGGCTCAAAAGACGGCTGCCGAGATCCGGGGGAGGTATGCGATATCGATTCCGAGCGGGGATGTGCTGGTCGTTCGTCGGACTGATATCGATGTGCGGGCTCCCGCCCTTTTTGAAGAGGCGATTGCCCTCGGCCGTGTGCGGAGCCGTCTGAAGGGCAGTGCAGATCTGCCGGGGGATATTGCCGAGCGTTCGAAGATCAGCGAGGGCACTGTCATCATTCCATTTGGGGTAAATACAAGCCCCGATCGAGCGGCGGAAGCGATCTCGATGGTCCTAGCCGTCGATGGGGTTCAGCGGGTTCGAGCGTTGTTCACCAACGAGCGCTGAGTCCGTCTACCAGAGCCTCTCCGCAATGGCGTATGCAAGGGGGATTCCGACAATCAGGTTAAATGGGAAAGTGACGCCCAGGGCCAGCGCGACATAGATCCCGGGGTTTGCATCCGGAACAGCCGCACGGAATGCTGCCGGCACGGCGATATAGGATCCGCTCCCGAGCAGGAGGGCAAACAGGACCGCATCGCCTTCCGAAAGACCCAGGCCCTTCGCGATCAGAAGTCCGGCTCCGCCCGCCACGATGGGAAAACCGAGGGCGAAGAAAATGGCAAAGAGTCCCGACGCCCGGAGGTCCGAGATCCTTCGGGCGGCCACAATTCCCAAATCGAGAAGGAAAAAGCAGAGCATCCCCGGGAACAATGATTTCACAAATGGTTCGAGCGACTTGGCTCCGGACTCTGGAGTCAAGAGGCCGATGACAAGGCTCCCTAGGAGGACAAGCACAGATTTGTTGGCAAGGCATTCGTGGATGACGCTTGCCCACGAAAGCGCCGCAGCGCGGCTTCCATCGGTCCGCCGTCTCGCCAGCACGAGGCCGGAGAGAATGGCAGGGCTCTCCATGAGTGCCAGAGCGGCCACCATGTAGCCGCCGAAAGGCATGCCCCGCGCGCTGAGATACGAGGCCGCTGTCATAAATGTGACCGCGCTCACCGACCCGTAGGTTGCGGCAATCGCTGCAGAGTTAACGACGTCAAATTTTCGACGGACGATCGGATAAACGATCAGGGGCATGAGGAACGAGGCGACGACAGCGGCGACGAGCGGGGTCACGATGGCCATCGACCAGACCGTATGCTGGAGCTCCACCCCGCCCTTGAAACCCAACGCGAAGAGAAGATACAGCGAGAGAATCTTCAAGACGGACTCCGGGATTTCCAGATCCGAGCGGACGGCGACAGCCAGCGCACCGAGGAGGAAAAACAAAATGGCCGGCTGCAATAAATACTCCAAAGGACTCATCCGGTGGAGGTCTACAGATTTCGTCGGCGAGTGGGAAGCGTGAACGTCTTTCGGATGAGTCCTTGATGTTTTCCCTCCATGGGTGATGTTGGCGGCAATGAAGGTTCTATTCCCGCTGCTGCTTCTCTCTCTCTTTTCCGCCTGTTCCGCTATGCCAAAAAAACCAGCTCTCCGCACAGTCGATCACGTGGACCTCACACGCTTCATGGGCGAATGGTATGTGATCGGGATGATTCCTTGGTTTGTCGAAAAGGACAACGTCGGGACGATGGATGTTTACACGCCGCGCAAGGATGGGCGTATCGATGTCCGCTACGTCTTCCACAAGAAATCGCTCGATGCACCGCGGCAGGAAATGAAGGCCTTGGGGAAAATCGTGAATCCGAAGACAAACGCGGAATGGGCGATTCAGTTCATCTGGCCGTTCTGGGCACCGTATCTCGTGATCGATCTCAGTCCGGACTATCGGCACACGGTCATCGGCCACCCGTCGCGGGATTTGGTCTGGATCATGAGTCGTGAGACGGTGATGGCTGAGGCCGATTACCAAGCGATTCTGAAGCGGTTGGCGGATCAAGGCTACGACGTCTCTCGGATCGTCCGGGTTCCTCAACGCTCAGAAAAATAGGCGGAGCGCTCATTTGTCGATTGTGACGGAAACGTCACTTGCGGTCTGAGAACGGAAGCGTTAGACCACGACGAGAATGCCGATCGAGGGAGAAATGGCGGGGCTGGTGGGCGGACGCTATCATTTCGAGCGCAGGCTCGGAAAGGGTGGTGTGGGGGAGGTGTTCCTCGCGCACGATACTCAGCTTGAGCGCTGGGTGGCGGTGAAAAAGATCCAGTCCGAAAGTGGGGCATCTGCGTTCCGCGCCGGGGCCGCGATCAGCGAGGCCAAGCATCTCGCAAGCCTCCAGCATCCGAATATCGTGACCGTGTATGACTTTATCGAGCACGAGGGAGACGTGCTTGTCGTGATGGAGTTTGTGCCCGGGCAAACGCTCGAGGAGATCGAGTCTCCGCTGACGCTCGAAGACTTCACGACGCTGGCTGGACAGGCTCTCGATGGACTGTCCGCCGCGCACCATCTGGGGCTCATTCATCGGGATATCAAATCGGCGAACATCATGCTGGCGAGTCTTTCGACCGGGCCATTTCAGGTGAAGATTCTAGATTTCGGGCTGGCAAAAGTGATGGATCAACCCTCGCTCCAAACGACCGACCACACAGGAAGTCTTTTGGGCTCAATCTTCACGATGGCACCGGAGCAGCTCGAACAGCGTCCGGTGGATTCACGGACGGACCTCTATTCGCTTGGCTGTGTTTTCTACCGGTCGCTGACGCGCCGGGATCCGTTTCAAGGCGACACTGTCGCGGCGGTGATGGCAGCGCATCTTCAGCATCGGCACGAATCGCTTGCCGCGCTGCGTCCGGACTTGCCGCCCGGTGTCTGCGCGTGGGTCGAGAGGCTGTTTTCATGGGATCCGAATGATCGCCCGGCGAGCGCTTCGGCCGCGGCTGCGGAGTTCCGCGAATGCCTTCGCCGTCCGGCCCATCGGCCAGTGGTGATGCCACGCGGGCCGGCGCCTGCAAAGGCTGTGCCGAAGGGGAGATCGAGCATTCCGTGGGTGATTGCTGCCGTAGTGATCGCGTTAGGGTCCGCCGGCTGGATCCTGTCACTCCGCACCCCAGAGTCGAATAGGGAATCGGTCGTTGCGCTTGGAGAGCCTGTGTTCAACGCCCCAGGCGACCGAGCGGACTTTTTGGCCAGAGTCGGTAAGCCGCTAACCATCGAGGGCGTGATCGGGCGGATGGGGGAGAACAAGCCCGGGACGATCCGGTATTTGAACTTCGAGGGAGGCCAGCGTGGGGACTTGGCGCTGGTCTTTTTTCTAAAGAATGGGAATCCGGCCTTCTCGGCGGAGAGGCTTGGCGAGTTTGTTGGAAGGCGGGTAAGGGTCTTCGGGACGGTCACCGAATTTCAGGGTAGCCCGCAGATCGAGATCGCCGACCTCCATCAGATCACTTTCAGCACGGCGAACCCCTAGGCTCGGGTGCGGGAGACTAATGCTTGATCGGACCGCCGGAAATCTGTGTATTCTCGACGCCGACGGTGGGCGGGCATTTTGCCCCCGCGAAAACTGTCCGAAGTGGATCCCGTCCCATCATGGAACCCCCCAACCAAGCCGAGGCCGAATCACCCGACGACATCGCGCTGATGCTGCGTGTGAAGGGTGGGGACGAAGCGGCCTTCCAAGAGCTAGTCGAGCGGCATCAGTATCGGATTATCGGAACGGTCGCCAAGATGCTCGGCAGCGAGTCGGACGCGGAGGACATTGCGCAGCAGGTCTTCGTTAGGGTCTGGCAGAGTGCGCCACGGTATCAGCCCGACGCAAAGTTCACGACTTGGCTGCTGACGATTACTCGAAATTTGGTGTTCAATGAGATGCGCCGTCGCCGTCGCTCAAAGCTCGTGGCGATGGAATCAGAGGATGACGAGAGGCGGTTCGAGCAGTTTGCCGATGCGGGGGCAAAGTCCGCCCGCGAGCTCGCCAGCGAGGCGGAGCTGCAAGCCGCGATCAGCCGGGAGATCGCCGCGTTGCCGGAGGCGCAGAGGATGGCGGTGATTCTGCGGCGGTTCGAAGAAATGCCGTATGAAGAGATCGCCAAGGTGCTCGGGACGAGTGTGCCTTCGGTGAAGAGCCTTTTATTTCGTGCGCGCACCGAACTCCGGTCACGACTGGCTGGATTCCTGTCTGACTAGTGGGGGGGCGAAATCCCCGAAATCCCCGAAATCTCCGGCAAGCCATCGGTCGTCTTTTTTCGCCCGATTGAAAAATCGTGCAGGATTTTTCTTGAGCGTGTCTGCCCGGACAGAGATTCCTCCGGGGTGACGGTCTTTCTCACGGTGGCAGGATTTGCTTATCTTCTCGGTTCGATTCCGAGCGGATACATCGCTGGTCGGCTGAAGGGATTGGACTTGCGCAAGGAGGGGAGCGGAAACATCGGAGCCACGAATGCTCTGCGCGTCCTTGGAAAGAAGATCGGCTATTGGGTTTTGGCGGCCGACATGTTCAAAGGCTGGCTTGCTGTGATGGGCGCATTTTTGATCGCCCGGCAGCAGGTCGGCGTGTCCGATCAATTTGTGGTGAACTGCGGCGTGTTGGCGGCGGCGGTTGTTGTGATCGGACACAGTTTCCCTGTCTGGTTGGGATTTCAGGGGGGGAAGGGAATCGCGACGTCCGCCGGAGTCATGCTGGCCCTTTTTCCGCCGCTGGTTTTCGGTTTTGGTCTCGTCGTGTGGGTCGTTCTTTTTTTGACGACCCGCTATGTTTCCATCGCCTCGCTGGGGGCTGCGGTGGCACTCCCGACCTCTGCGACTTTTCTGTTGATGATCGGGCAGTGCGACCCCGTGCGGACGGTGATTGCCGGGATCATGTGCGGGCTTGCGATCTGGCGGCATAAAGACAATATCGGGCGCTTGCTTGCGGGCACTGAGAAGCGCTTTGAGCGGAAGCCGCGCGACAAATCCTGAATCATGTTTAAAAAAGTCAGCATCATTGGAGGAGGAAGTTGGGGGACGGCCCTAGCCGTGCTTTTGGCTGAACACCGGGGCCAAGTCCGGCTCTGGGCGCACAACCCGGAGCTCGTTCAGGAATTGGTCTCTCACCGGATGAATTCGGCGTATCTGCCGGGCGTTCGCCTCCCGCCGAATGTCTATGCGACCGGCGATCTTGCGGAAACTCTGGATGCGGATCTCATGATTTTCGTAACCCCATCGAAGGCGACGCGCGAGGTCGCTACCAATCTCGGCAAGCTCTCGCCTCGCGAAGGGCTGGTGGTTGTTTCCTGCACAAAAGGCATGGAGCATGACTCCGGCAAGCTCATGAGCCAGGTGATCGACGAGTGTGTGCCCGGTTGCCGGACGGCGGTGCTCTCCGGTCCCAACATGGCGGTGGAAGTTGCTCAGCACATCCCTGCCGCAGGTGTCGTGGGATGCGGGCATGCGGATTTACTGGAGCCGTTGCAGCGAGTATTTTCTTTGCCGAGCTTCCGCGCCTACACGAGTGACGATGTGGTGGGGATTCAGCTCGGAGGAGCGCTTAAGAATATTTTTGCCATCGCGGCGGGGGTCTCGGATGGGTTCAATATGGGAGACAATGCGAAAGCCGGATTGGTCACTCGCTCGCTTGCGGAGATGGTGCGGCTTGGGATCGCCCTCGGCGGACGCAAGGAAACATTTTTCGGGTTGAGCGGGGTCGGGGACTTGATGGTCACGTGTTTTAGTCAGCATGGGCGGAATCGGAAGTTTGGTGAACGCCTTGGGCGAGGCGAGTCGGCGAATGAGATCGAAGCCTCTATGAAGATGGTGGCTGAGGGTGTCCCGACGGCGCTCAGTGCTTGGCAATGTGCTCAGCGGTGTGGGATCGAGGCACCGGTGACCGCTCAGATCCACTCGGTTCTCTACGAGGGCAAGGCGCCGCATGAGGCCATGTGGGAATTGCTCGGACGACCACCGAAACCCGAAGCAGACAAGGTTCCTGCCTGATTATCTCATGAGGATCGGACTCGTCCGCAGGGGGCATTCGGCGACCGGGGGGGCCGAGGCTTACCTTCTGCGATTCGCCGCGGAGGCCCGTCGGCTCGGACATACCCCGGTCCTGATCACGACCCTCGACTGGCCGGCTGATCGCTGGGCAGGTGAAGAGATCATTCGAATCGAGGGGAAGACGCCGGCGGAGTTTGCGGCCGCCTTTGCGCGGGGCCGGACCGGTTGCGATGTTCATCTGAGTTTCGAGCGCGTGCCTGGATGCGAGGTTTTTCGGGCAGGCGATGGGGTTCACGCGGCTTGGTTGGACCGGCGGGCGGAGTTCGAACCGTTTTGGAAGCGGACAACGCGGTGGTTGAATCCGAAGCACGGGCAACTCATCGGCCTCGAACGTGGTGTTTTTGACCCGGCGGCGACGAAGGCGATTATCGCAAATTCGAAGATGGTTCGCGATGAGATCGTTGAAAGGTTCTCGTTTCCGACGGATCGGATCCATGTCGTCTACAATGGACTCACGACGCTTGCGCCCGGCGGGGACCGCTCTGCGGCGCGGCAGAAGTATGGGATCGACGGGGAAAAATTCTGCGCGCTCTTTGTTGGGAGTGGATGGGAGCGGAAGGGACTCGGGACAGCGATTGAAGCGATCGAGATGTGTGAGGATGCTGTGCTGCTCGTTGCGGGCCGCGGTCCAGCGGATCTGCATCGATCGGATTCCGCGAAGTTTGTTGGTCCCGTGTCGGATCTGAGCGGTCTTTTTTCCGCTGCGGATATTTTTGTTTTGCCGACATGGTATGATCCGTTCTCAAACGCCTGCTTGGAAGCGCTGGCCGCAGGGCTTCCGGTTTTAACAACCCGAGCAAATGGATTCTCGGAGGTCCTCACGTCCGGGCTGCACGGCGACGTCTTTGATGCGGGCGACGCGCTGGCACTCGCAGAGTTGATCGACGTGTGGCGCTCTTCCGGGCGCACCGATGCCGCGCGGGTGCCCTGTCGGACGCTGGCCTCGGAGTTTTCCATCGAGCGGAATGCCCGGGAGACGATTGCGATCCTTGAATCCGTCCGCCGTTAGAGGAGGCCACTCCCGCCGTCAGGCTGTTGAGTGAGTTCGTTCGCCCACGGCCAGCCGGATTGCATCGCAGATTTCTTCGCGCGGCATGTTGGTGCGGAGCTTGCGTCCGGCGTCTCGCCCGAGATCATACGGGTGGATCGCGGTGGAGGTGGCGACCGGGGGAGCGGACTTTTTGGACTTTTTCAGACGAACCGCCTTCTTTTTTGCGACGGGGGAAAATCCGGGCATCATCCCTCCGGCTGGTCGGGCCTCATCCATCAGTCCATCGTAGAGTCCATTAAGAAATGCAGCGCGATCGAGCTCCCGGACATCCCTCCTCCCTGTAAACTCGGTGCAGGCGGCAATGATTGTCTCGAGGAGGCTTTTTGCGAAGGGTTTCATGCGCTCGACATCGGCGATCTTGGCGTGGACGAGGAGCGAGACGCCATCTGGCGATGTCCTCCATGCTGAGGATGCTTGGAATTGATCGGCCAGAACCCATTTAACCAAGTTGGCGGCATCCTGCCAATTCTTCGCGACAACGAAGAGGGGGTGAGACTCCTCCGAGTAAGTGGGAGCCTGCCATCCGAAGAAGATGTCAGCGGCCTCGGGCTCCGAATGCTTGGAAAAATCGTGGCGAGATTCGAGGCGGGCCAGCTTTTCCTTCGCGATGGATTTCTCGTGATCGGTCCCTCTCGTGGCCATCTCGGTGAGGTGCGCATGACGCCGACGAAGCGCGGTTGTGGCCGGGGTCTTTTCCATATTGAATCGCGCGGAGACTATTCGATCCGCGCGATGAGGTCTTTCATTTTTCCGAGGTCGATATGGTAATCTTCATTGTGCGCTCGCGGTGCCGAGCCGATGATCGGAGTGCCGAGAAGGTATCCAAAATGCAATGGCAGGAGAGTGCCGAAAGCCCATGTGAAGACGTTGACTGCCGAGGAACCGTAGGTCTCAATAAACCGGGTTCCGGGCTGGCAAAAGATCGCTGCGGAATTACCGGAACCCATGGGCCCGATGACGAAGGAGGCATTCGCAAAAATGCTGATCTGTTCATCTACGGTGTAGTCCTCAAGGACCACTGGGGTGAATCCGGTAGGAGCGAGGCTTGCGACGAGTTCCTCCTCGTTCGCGATTCGTCTCGCTGCGGCGTTTGATCGCGAAATGAAAACTCTTTTGCCGATCGAGGGGACTGGCTTTGCGAAGGGAAGGAACTTTTCCCGCAGCCATTCACAAACCCACTTCGGATAGTTTCCTGTAAGCCCGACAACAGATGGCGCGAGCAAGGTGCTCGCATAAACATGGGGGGTGTCTTCTGCCGAGATCCATTTCTTCCGTGGGATTCCGAGGATTTCGAGCATTCGGGTTTGGAATTTTTTTCGAGTGCCATTGACAAAAAAGCCGTCGACGTCCTCGAGGTGAAATCCAGCTTTTTCCAGAATCGCCAACCTCGGGAGAACATCAAAAAGCCAATGCCCGAATGCTTGGCCGGAGGGAGCCGCAAGGGATACGACTGTGCCGGGGATCTCCAGTGGTGGCGAGAGGTAGGTTTGTTTGATGATTGCAAAGTCTCGCCAGTCGGCCCGGAATTCCGGCGAGAGTTCTCGGAGGAGAGTGTTGCCGGGAGCAATAATGCTGCCGGCATCTCCCCAAACCCGTCCACCGGGAATCTCTGCGACAAATGTGGGCGGCGAAATTCTTTCGGCTTCGCGAAGGAACGCCGGATGGAGATCTGCCTCAAGGCGGACCGGCATCGCTGATCGCGTCAGGCGTTCCCCCGGATGGGACGGGTAGACCTTGATCGGAGTCGTCGGAAAGTGTGCTCGGAAGCTAGCCACCGTGTCCGAGCAACGCGCTGGAATCGGATGACACTTTGCCCCGAAGGTGGCTGCAGCCGTGACGACACTCGCCCGGGCAGGGACCGGTAGCGCTCTCAGGAATCCACGGTAGATCTTTGAAACTTTGATAAGCGATTCGGTGGGACAAGCTGCGGGCGGGAGCTTGGCGTCGTTCGGTTGAAGTGTTTGGCCCGGCTCGGCTGGTCTTAGGGCGATCTCAATGGATGGTCAAGTCCACGGCAGGATCTGTTGATCTGAAGAGTTGTCGACATTGATCGAACCTGCAAGGGTTCGTCCTGCCTCGCAGGCGGGCCTTCGGAGGGTCGGCGCGAGATGGACAGTCGTTGAACATTACCCATGATTCCCTTTCGCAATCTCGCTGAGACCCGGACGCCGGACGGTTCGCGCTTTTCGCTTCATGAGCATGACGGGCAGTATTTTCTGAAGCTGAATGGACGCCAGTTGATGGGTTCGAATGCGACCGCCTCCGAAATTATCCTCGCGGATATCGCCTGCAAATTTCCGAAGCCCGTCGAGGCACCTCGTGTATTGATTGGCGGCCTCGGGCTGGGATTCAGTCTCCGCCGCGTCTTGGAGGTCACTGGCCCGAATGCCCTCGTCCTCGTGGCCGAGTTGTTGCCCGAAGTGGTGGCATGGAATCGGGAATTCCTTTGCGGGCTGAATGGGCGGCTGTTGGACGACTCCCGCGTGAAGGTTTTCACAGGAGATGTTTTTGACTGCATTAAGCGGTCTCCTGACGGGTTTGATGCGATTCTTCTCGATGTCGACAACGGGCCGACGTCCTTCGTTCAGGCAAAAAATTCCCGGATCTATACGAGCAATGGGCTTTCGTTGATCCATCGTTCGTTGAGGGCGCGTGGGAGGGTTGCCTTCTGGTCCGCCGAGCGCGAACCAGCTTTTATGTCACAACTTTCGAGGGCCGGCTTTGATGCGGAGGAGTTCGAGGCGAAGTCTTACGAGCGGGCGAAGCGTGCCGCCCATCGGATCTATCTCGGCAGGGTGCGCGAGTAGGGCCGGATGACGACAGCGCTTCCCGCCAACGAGGTTGCAGCCCGGCTGTGCGCCGCGTGTGGGATGTGCTGCAACGGAGTGATGTTTCACGGTATTCGGTTGCAGCCTTCGGATTCTGCGCGAGAGCTTGCGCTGCTCGGCTTAAAGGCCAAGCGGAGGCAGGCCGGCCTAATTGTTTTGCAGCCATGCGTCGCGCATCGGGGGAATTGTTGTGCGATTTATGAAGGGCGACCGACGCGTTGCCGGGAGTTTGTTTGTCGACAGTTGATAGCAGTTGCCCGCTGCGAAGCGAGTGAGGAAGAGGCCAGCGCGAAGATTTTTGAAGCCCATGCGCTCACAGATCGCGTGCTGCGGTTGATCCGCGAGGCTGGTGACGACCGGGAGCATAAATCCTTAGCGACTCGATGTGACTCGGTCCTCGCACCGCCTTTCGATCAGGCGTCGGAGGCTGCGCGCCGCCGCGAGGATCTGCGTGCGGCGATGGTCAAGCTGGAGGCATTTCTTGTCCGCGATTTCCGCGTGGAGGAGCCGGTGCCCAGCGTTTGAGCATGCCACAGATCGCACATTCCGGATATCGTCCTCCGTTTGGCTTTTCGGGCGGACACATTCAAACAATTTTCCCGGCGTTATTCCGACGAGTGCCTGCAGTGACTGGGGAGCGCGAGAGACTGCTGCTCGCCGACGGAGATTTTCTGGATCTCGACTGGGGCCGACGAGGCGCGGATCGGTTGGCCATCCTCACGCACGGGCTCGAAGGAGATTCCAAGAATCCTTGCCTCCAGGGCATGGCTGCGGCGCTGCGCCGCGATGGTTGGGACGTGCTCGCGTGGAATTTTCGAGGTTGCGGCGGTGAGCCGAATAGATTGCTCCGTTCGTATCACAGCGGTGCGACGGAAGACTTGCAGGCCGTCATCAGTCGCGCTTTGAGGGATTCGACCTACCAGCGCGTTTCGCTGGTTGGTTTCAGTCTTGGTGGGAACATGGTGTTGAAATATCTTGGGGATTTGGGGGGTGATGTGGATTCCCGGCTGGATCGAGCGGTGGCGTTTTCGGTTCCTTGCGATCTGGCATCAAGTTCCCGGCATCTAGAGAGCCGAGCCAACCGCCTCTACATGCGGCATTTTCTGCAGAGCCTGCGAGAGAAGATTCGTGAGAAGATCCAGCGGTTTCCGGGCATGGTCGATGATGTGGGTCTCGCGCAGATGCGGACGTTTCGCGAGTTTGACGGGGCCTACACGGCGCCGATGCATGGATTTGCAAGCGCCGAGGACTACTGGTCACGGGCGAGTTGCAAGCCCGTCCTAACGAGGATCGCGATCCCTACATTGTTGGTGAATGCACGGAATGACCCGTTCCTCCCCGAGGAATGTTTTCCGTTCGATGCGGCGGTGACGAATCCGAGCTTCTTTTTCGAATGCCCGATGAGCGGAGGGCATACCGGGTTCATCGCCTTTAATGCGCTGGGCGAGTATTGGTCGGAAACTCGAGCGGTGAAGTTTCTACGCGAGCCGTTAATGAGCGCCGATCAGACTCCGCCCACGGTGAATCCTTCCTGAACAAAGAACGCCCGGACTTTTGCCGGCTGATCCCCCTGAAGCTCGATTTCGCGATCTCGGACCGTGCCCCCGCAGCCGCAATGTTGACGAGCCCGGCGGGCGAGTTCGGCGATTTCCGAGTTGGAAAGGCTCGATTCAAATCCGGAGACGATAACAACGGTTTTGCCACCTCGTTGCGCTTTTTCCCGCCGAAGAACGATGCGACCGTGGCGAACCGGAAGGGTAGGAGTCGGTTGCTCGGGGGGGGCTTGCGGCAAGCCAGCGATTTCCAAGGCAGCGAACGGCGATTGGATCGGAGGCTGGGGGGAGGAGACCGGGATGCGCGGCTTCATGGGGTGATTGTTTTCGACGAATCCCGGGATCCGGCAAGAACTAAGATTGACGTTTCGGCCCGCGAGTGAACGATACGTTCATGAACGATGTTCTGATCGTCGGAGCCGGACCAGTCGGTCTGACTATGGCACTTGCCTGTCAGAGGCAGGGACTGAGTTTTCGGCTTGTGGAGAAGCTTCGGGAGCCGTCTGGGCTATCGAAAGCCCTCGCGGTCTGGAGTGCGGCATTGGAGATGCTCGATGGGCTTGGAGTGGCGGGAGGATTTTTGGGGCGAGGGATAGCGGCGAAGGGCGTCCGGATTTCGCGTGGTCGCCGTTGTTTGATCGAAGTGCCTGCAGGGCTCGGCGTGGACAGTCCGTTTCCCCAGATGATCTTGCTCCCGCAATCGGAGAGCGAACGGATCTTGTGGGAGGCACTTGACGCACGCGGCGGAAAGGTCGAGCGAGGCGTGGAGGTGCTCGGTCTTGAGTCGTCGGCGTCTGCCGTGACGGTCGATCTCAAGCACGCTGGTGGCCATGTAGAGAAAGCGGCGTTTCGGTGGTTGGCGGCTTGCGACGGGGCACATAGCACGGTGCGGCATTTGATTGGGGCAAAGTTTGATGGTGAGGCCATCGAGGATCCGTTCGTTCTTTGCGATGCCCAGATCGATGGAGAAATCGAGGAAGCGCGCGCTCATCTGTTTTGGTCCGCTGAGGGATTGCTCGCGATTTTTCCGGTTCTCCGCGGCGTTTGGCGGGTCATTGCAACGCGTTCGGACAGTCGCCTCACTGGGGAGCCGAAGCTTGAAGAGATCCAAGCGATTCTCGATGCCCGTGGGCCCGGCGGGCTGAAACTTCATGATCCCTCGTGGCTCTCCATCTTCCGGATCAGTGAACGCAGGGCAGCATCGTTCCGGCATGGCAGGGTGCTGCTCGCCGGTGACGCCGCTCATATTCACAGCCCAGCGGGCGGGCAGGGGATGAATACGGGAATGCAGGATGCCTTCAATCTGGCCTGGAAGCTTTCGATCTTGGCTGCCGGGTATGGAGACGAGGATTCCGTGCTCGATAGCTATCACTCGGAACGTTCTCCGGTTGCGGCCAAAGTGCTGGCGGATTCCGGGCGAATGATCCGGTCAAATTTTCTGAGAAACCCGCTTGCCCAGTTCCTTCGAGATACCGCGGCGTCGATTGTGTCCCACTCAGAAAAGGTGAAGCGGGCGATGGCCCTTTCATTATCCGGTTTGGATATTCATTATCCCAAGGGGACGTTTGTTTCCGACGACCATGCATGGGAGGAAGACTGGAGGGCGCACGGGGCGGCTCCAGGATGGAGGCCGCGGGACGCGATGGTCTATCGCTCCCAGGAGCCGGTTTCGCTTTTCAGCACTTGGCACCCGCCACTGTTCACGCTGGTTCTTTTTTCCGGGCAACGACCGATCTATCGTGATGTGGACAGGCTTTTGGCGGTCGGGCTCGTTGCGGAAGGGTGGGCGACATTGGTGCGGGTCGTGCGCGTCTGGAGCGGGATCGAGCCACCGGCTGGCGACTGGCTCGTCGATCCCGACGGCTCGGCCCATCAGAAGTTTGGTGTGCAGTCCCCGGCTTTCTACCTGATCCGCCCAGATCAATATGTCGCGCTTCGAAGCCAGCCTGCTGAAGCCGGAGTCCTCCAGAGTTGGCTCGAGCGGACTCTTCCCACGCGAGGGTAGTCGGCGGTTTCCTCCGGCAAGAATGCGTCGGACGAATCGTTTCCATTTGCCACATCGCGGTTGTCGCCTATTGAAGAGGGATGGTCGCATCCGAGTCATTGCAAAAGCCCGTGATGGATTTCGCGTCGCGGGATTTTCCCGTATTGGACGAGAGCCTGACGATCGGTGAGGCGCTTGAAAGTGTGCGGACCCGCGGACTTCGGGACAAGATCATCTATTTCTATGTGACCGGAGAAGAGGGAAAGTTGGTCGGCGTGTTACCGACCCGACGGCTGTTGACCGATGCGATTGACCTACGGGTCGCCGACGCGATGATCCGCCGGGTCGTGGCGATCCCTGATCGGGCCACGTTGCTGGAGGCTTGCGAGTTTTTTGTGCTGCACAAGTTCCTCGCGTTTCCGGTCGTCGATACTGGCGGGCGGATCCTCGGAGTGGTCGATGTGAGTGTCTTTACCGGTGAGGTTCTTGATCTGGCCGAGCGCGAGCAGATGAACGATCTCTTCCAAGCGCTGGGATTTCGGGCCTCCGAGCTCCGGAGCGCCTCGCCTTGGCGGGCTTTCCGTCTTCGGTTTCCCTGGTTGCTGGCCACGGTTGCCGGCGGAACGATGTGCGCTTTGCTCGCCGGAGCTTTTGCCGAGACCATCGAGCAGCGGATTGTCCTGGCATTTTTTCTCACTCTTGTTCTTGGCCTCGCCGAGAGCGTGAGTGCCCAGTCGGTAGCCGTCACGCTACAGGCGATGCACCGGAGCAAGCCCACACTGGCATGGCTCATCGCGGCCGTGCGTAAGGAACTGGCAGTGGCCATGCTTCTCGGGGCCGCCTGCGGGACACTTGTGGCTGGCATCGTCTTCCTGTGGAAAGGAGATCCTGCGGCCGGGGCCTCGATCGGGGTCAGTATTTTTCTCTCGATGACGACGGCGTGTTTGCTCGGGGTCTTGATCCCTGCCGGGTCTCGAGCTCTGAGGTGGGATCCAAGGATCGCTGCTGGCCCGCTCACTCTGTCGATCGCCGATATCTGCACGTTGACCGTTTATTTTACGCTGGCCAATTGGCTGCTCGTGCGGCTATAGTTATCGGTTCCACACAAAGATAATCATGAAAACCAAATCATCCGCCAAACCCCGCGCCAAAGCCTCTCTGGAGCGCGGCAAAGTCATGAACGGGGCGGAAATCCTCGTGGAGTGCCTTGAGCGCGAAGGAGTCGAGGTCATTTTTGCATATCCAGGAGGTTGCTCGATGCCGCTGCATCAGGCCCTCACGCAAACCAAGAAGATCCGCACGATTCTCCCTCGGCACGAGCAGGGTGGGGTATTCGCGGCGGAAGGGTATGCCCGCGTGACCGGTAAAGCCGGTGTGTGCATGGCGACGTCCGGACCGGGTGCAACGAATCTCGTGACGGGAATTGCGGATGCTTTTATGGATTCGATTCCGCTTGTGGCGATCACTGGGCAGGTGCCTCAGGAAATGATCGGACGCGGTGCGTTCCAAGAGACCGACGTGTTTGGAATGACGCTTCCGATGGTGAAGCACAGCTATCTGGTGTGGGACATCAACGAGATCCCCCGCATTGTTAAGGAGGCATTTTTTATTGCCCAGTCTGGACGGCCCGGCCCGGTCTTGATCGACGTGCCAAAGAATATCCAAAACCAGACGACCCAGCCCGTTTTTCCAAAGACGGTGAACCTTCGTGGATACAATCCGGATAAGCGGGCGGACGAGGTTGCCCTGCATGAGTTGATCGGAATGATCGGAGGCGCGAAGAAGCCGATGATCTATTGCGGCGGCGGGGTGATGTCCGGCGGCGCCTCCGCTGAGTTGTTGGAGTTTGCGGAACGCACCCAGATTCCGGTGGCGACGACATTGATGGGGATCGGTTCGTTCCCAGAGAATCACGCCTTGTCGCTCAAGTGGCTTGGAATGCATGGCACGGTGTATGCCAACAATGCGGTGAATGAGGCTGATCTCCTCCTGGCGATCGGCGTGCGCTTCGATGACCGGGTGACCGGGAAGGTCGAGAAATTTTGCGAGCACGGAACGATCGTTCACATCGACATCGACAATTCCGAGATCAACAAGAACAAGCTCGTGCGCCTTCCGATTTTGAGCGATTTGAAATTTGCACTTGGCCGCTTGAACAAGCTCTTGGATCAAGCCGGTCGGAAGCGCGAATCGAAGAATTTCAGCCGCTTTCCGGGTTGGTATCAGCAGATCAACAAATGGCGTGCAGCGCACCCATTGAGCTTCAAGGACACGCCGGATGCGATCCAGCCGCAGCATGTGATCAAGCTGTTGTTTGAGATGACAAAAGGCGACGCGATCATCACGACCGGGGTCGGCCAGCACCAGATGTGGGCCGGGCAGTTTTATGATTTCACCAAGCCCCGGACATTTATCACGTCGGCCGGCCTGGGCTCGATGGGCTTCGGTTATCCGGCTGCGATGGGCGCGAAGGTGGCTCGCCCGGACAAACAGGTGGTCGACATCGATGGCGATGGCTCGTTCCTTATGAACGTCCAAGAATTGGCGACGGCGCACGTGGAGGGGATTGCGGCCAAGGCGATCATTCTTAACAACCAACACCTTGGAATGGTCGTGCAGTGGGAAGATCGCTTTCATGGCGGCAACCGCGGGCACACGTTCCTCGGGGATCCGAAGGACCTGAAGCGGATCTATCCCGACTATGTGCAGCTTTGCAAGGGCTTCGGGGTGACTTGCGAGCGGGTGATTGATAAGAAGGACCTGCCGGCCGCAATGAAGCGCATGCTGGATTCGAAAGAGGCTTACGTGCTCGACGTGATGACTCCGTATACCGAACACGTGCTCCCGATGATCCCTTCGGGCAAGACCTACAAAGACATCATTACCGAATAAGCTGGTGCCTCTCCGTGAGAGGTGTTGGACCAGATGAAATCCGAAGGCGAACCGTGTGACCGTTCACGCGGTTCGCTTCGGTTTTTCGAGCGAACTACTTCTTAGGGGACGCTCCGGCGATGCTCAGCGAGACGTCGATGCTCTCGGCGACCTTGTCGGTGGACTGTCCCGCTTGAATTCCAAAATCACTGCGATTGATTTGGAAGTTTGAGCGGAGAACCAGGAGGTCGCCATCGACGTCGCCGCCACGGGCTTTGAGCTTACCGGGAAGGTAGGTGACTTGAACAGGAACTGTGATGTCTTTTTTGATGCCCTTGAGGGTGAACGTGCCTGTGACATCTGCGGTTCCGGTATTTCCGTCGCGTTTGACGTTGGCGACGCTTTTCAGTTCGAAGGTGATGGTCGGGTGAGCGGTCGTATTCAGCCACTTTTCGCCGAGCATGTGTTCCTTCATCACGGGGTTTGGCACGTGGAGGCTGACCGTATCGACAGTGATCGTGCCCTTCACGTCACCCGGGTTTGCCGGGTCGGCGGAGACGGTGCCGCTGATGCCGCTTGCCGTGCCGTTGATGGACTCGAGTGGGGCATCGAGTTTGAAGACGATATTGTTGACGCCTTTGGGGTCTTTGAAATCGAACGTCTGAACCTCAGCGTGGCTGAGTGTGCTGAGAGTGGCGACTGCGGTGAGCGTGAGTAGGGTTGTTTTCATGGCTGGTTTTTCGGGAATATGGGGAGAAAAGTGACGCTTGCAAGTGCTAATGCGAGGCCGATTCCGACCGCTAGGAATTCGACCCCCGGGACAAAGCGATCTTCAAAGACCGGATATTCGATACCTGTGATCTCATCGATTTTTTGAGTCGAAACGGACGTCTTTGTCCATCCGAGGTGGGCACCGAGGACAAACCAGACCGCAACAACGGTGATAAGAAGAAGGACTGATGCGCTACGGATAAGCTTTTTTAGAGTGTGGCCAGCTTGCATGGGAAAGGAGTCTCCGGAGGAGTTTCGCGTCGAATTTCTGGAGACTCTATGTGCCTTCGATCGATATGCAACTCCAACGAGATCGCCTTGTTTATTGAAGAACGCCCAACGACCGGAGACGGCCATTTTCAAGGGAAAAAATCTCGCGGCTTACGGGGTACGTTGCCGAGAGGTAGGAGGAGATAATCGCCTCGCCCATCTTTTGATAGGCTTGATCCTGGCGCGAGAACACGAATACCTGAAACCGATTCGGTATCGCAACGAGAAGGTCAGGGCCGAGTGTCTTTGAGAAAGTCTCTGAGAAGTCAGGGGCCAAGACAGTAGAGGCGGTGAGCGGATCATCGGACTCCAGCAACGCATACTCAATCACGCCCCGCTGATTCCGAACAAATGTGGGGGTGAGATTTGCCAGTCGCGACGAGGCAGTCTTCCGAGCGCTCTCCTCGATCTGGGCGTAGGTCACTGGGATTCCCCGTTTTTCGTCACGGGTGAGGGGATTGATCGTATCGTCTGCGAGGCGGGCGACAGCCAGAACTGTCCTCTCCGAGCCCGAGATGCTGCGGCGAATCTCGTAATCCATAAACGACGGCTCGACGAGGAGGACCCAGTCGACCGGCGCAGCTTGAACAGAGGCGAGAGAAATTGTCGAGGCGAGCACGGCGTGTTTGAGTTTTACCAACAGTCTGGTATGGATTGGCTTCATAATGATCGCATTTCTTGAGGGAACATTGGCCGAAGCCCTGCCCACGCAGATCGTGGTTAACGTTCAAGGCGTCGGTTATCAAGTGATGATACCACTTTCCAGTTTCGAAAAACTTCCCGAGGTCGGGAATCCGGTGAAGATCCTCACCCATTTGGCTGTCCGAGAGGACGCCCATGTCCTTTACGGATTCTGCACTTCCGGCGAGCGGGATCTTTTCCGATTGCTCTTGCACCATGTCAGCGGCGTTGGACCAAAGATTGCCCTTTCGGTGATCAGCGGACTCTCGGTGGACATGTTCAAAGCGGCCGTGGTCGTCGGCGATACGGCCGCCATTTCCAAGATAAGCGGCGTGGGAAAAAAGACCGCCGAGCGTATGATCCTTGAACTCAAGGATAAGGTCGGGGTCGCGGCGGAATGGGAAGCCTCGAGCGCAAAGAATGCGCCTAGCGAGATGGATGTGCGGCTTCACGACGCGGTCCTTGCGTTGATCTCGCTCGGATACAAACAAGTCGAGGCGCACAAGGCGGTGCGGCGAGTCATCGACATTGCGGGAAGCACGCCGCCGGCGGAGGACTTGATCCGGCAGGCGCTGAAGATTCTTTCATGAGCCCGTTGGAATCCGCTCGGGCCGTCCATGCCTGCCTTCCGGAGGGGGGACTCTTTCACGAAAAGCAGTGGCGCATCCCCCCCGATGCGTTCCCGATCTCTGGAGAACTTCACCGCGAGATCGAAAAGCTCGGGTATCGCTTGGTCTTGTTTCTACGGGCCTGCGATCAGCTTTATCGCCTGAGCGTCAGAGGCCGGCAGCCCGCTTGGGTGGCAGAGTTGCTGGATCGGGGGAAGCCTGCGTCGCTTATTGCCTTTCAGCGGGAGAATGGAATTGCAGGTGACATTCCGAGCATTTTGCGTCCGGACCTTATTCTCAACGACGAGGGATTTGTCATTGCGGAGATCGACAGCGTTCCCGGAGGCATCGGTCTCACGGCATGGCTCAACGAAAGATACCATGCCCTCGGCAACAATATTCTCGGGGGGCCGGATGGCATGTTGGAGGGCTTCTCTTCTATTCTCCCAGGCGGGGACATCGTCGTCTCCGAGGAGGCGGCTGACTACCTCCCCGAGATAGAGTGGCTGGCGGAAAAGCTAAACGCTCGCTTTCCCGAACGCGGAAACTGGCGTGTGCTCGGCACATCGGTCCGTGAGGATTTTCAAAAGCACGTCTATCGGTTCTTTGAGCTTTTCGACCTCGGGAATGTTCCCTGCGGCCCCTTGCTGATGGATTCGGTGGCTTCGCGCGAGCGGACCATCACTCCGCCATTCAAGCCGGCCCTGGAAGAAAAGCTCTGGTTTGCTCTCTTCTGGCTGAAACCGCTTGAAGATTTCTGGCGCCGAGAGGTCGGTGAGCGTGCGTTTCTGGCGCTCCAGAAAGTCATTCCCTATACTTGGCTCGTCGACCCCGAGCCGCTCCCGAGACATGCCGTCCTCCCGCGCCTCGAGGCGCACACTTGGCAGGAGGTCGCACGGTTCAGTCAGAAGCGGCGACACTTCATTCTTAAGATCAGCGGGTTCTCCGAGACCGCGTGGGGCTCGCGCGGCGTTGTGGTGGCGTCCGATCTCCCGCAGCATGAGTGGAGTGCAGAGCTCGAATCTGCGTTGGCTGATTTTTCGAATCGACCGCATATTCTCCAACAATTCCATCCCGGACGGCTTGTCGAGCATCGCTATTGGATCCCCGGGAATGAAGATCTTCAGACGATGCGCGGACGGGTTCGTCTTTGTCCGTATTATTTTGTTGGCGAGCGATCTGTTCATTGTGGCGGTGCCCTTGCCACGATATGCCCGGATGACAAAAAGCTGCTTCATGGGATGCGTGATGCGATTCTCGCTCCCACGGCCATTGCGGCCTAACGAACGTTTTTCGTGAAGACCTTCCGCGCCCGCCTTGTTCATCCCGTGTGCTCGGCCCCCATATCGAATGGCATGGTTCGGGTGGAAGGAGAGAAGATTGTCGAGGTCGGGAGATACGACGGATCTGCGGCCACGGATCTCGGCGATGTCCTGTTGATGCCCGGCCTGATCAATGCCCACTGCCATCTCGACTATACCTTGATGCGAGGTGCGCTTTTACCCAGCAGTAGTTTTTCACGTTGGATCCGGCGGATCAACGATCTGAAGCGAGTTATCACCGACGAGGAGTATCTTGAGTCCATTGCCGAGGGATTCCGCGAATTGGCTGCAGGGGGAACGACGAGCGTATTGAATTTTGAATCTTTCCCTGAGCTCATGGTCCGCCTCCCGGCTCCGCCGCTTCGGACATGGTGGTTCTATGAGCTCTTGGACATTCGGAATCGGATTCATACCGAAGATGTTATAGCCGGAGCGCTGAGTTTTTTTGACGACAGGCCAGGGTGGACGGGTGGTTTTGGCCTCGCCCCACATGCGCCCTACACCGCGTCCGCCGATCTCTATCGGATTGCTCGGTTTTGTTGTGAGAGAAATCAAATGCCGTTCGCGACTCACGTTGCGGAATCCGACGAGGAGTTGGAGATGTTTTTTAATGCCTCTGGGCCGCTGCACCATTTCCTCTCCGGGCTGGGACGCGATATGTCCGACACGGGAATCTGCTCACCTATGGAGCGGCTCCTTGAAGCGCAATGTCTGCCGGACGGTGCGCTGCTCGTCCATATGAATCTCTTGTTGGAAAGCGATTGGGTTCTATTACGCGGTCGCGATTTCTCCATCGTTCACTGTCCAGGTTGCCATGAATACTTTGACCGACCGCCGTTCCCCATTGAGAGATTTGTTGCCGAGGGCTTCAATGTTTGCCTCGGGACCGATAGCCTCGCGAGTAACCGTCGGCTCAACATGTTTGGTGAAATGCGCCTCCTGCAGCAGAAGCATCCGACTCTACCGGATCCACTGGTTCTTGACATGGCGACGAGAAATGCGGCGACGGCGATCGGGATGCCTGATCGACTCGGGCAACTCAGCGTCGGGGCGTATGCGGACATGATCGCTGTCCCTTATCTCGGCGACTCGAGCGGGGCCACCGCAGGCGCGCTGGCTCACGAAGGAAACGTCGCTTGGTCGATGGTCTCCGGGGAGGCGACTACTCGCTAGCACCCAACCAGCGATTTAATACCTGTTGCCACTCAAGCGAATCGGTCACTTGCAGGAGCGTCACGTTGATGGTCTCAAACTCCTCAAGCCCCGGACGCACGGGAATCCCAATGAAAGCCTCCCTCAGGACGACTGGGGAGAGGGTCAGCCTCACGGGGCTTCGGTGGGAGGCAAATTTTTTGACGAGAAATGCGAGTGAGATCCGATCTGCGACAACAGCCCCGATTTCGTGGCGTCCCAGAGCGTCGAGTGCGTCCTCCAAGTCCGGGAACGGCATGGCCGGTATTCCTCGCTGCCGGAGAAACTGCTGGGCCAGCGTGCCTTCCGGCACACCGCAAGGGATTTTTAGAAGATCAGCTGCGCTGCTAATCGTTTGGTTCAATCGGGCGGTGGAAACACTTGAAGCCACTGCGGCCGTGAAACTGGCAATCAGGAGGACGCCTGCGAGCATCCAGAAAAAGGCAACGATGCGGCCGGCAAATGTGGCGGGCGTTTTATCTCCGTAGCCAACCGTCGTCATTGTAACTGCGGCGAACCAAAGAGCCGAACCAAAACCGGTGAGCCCACCCTTAAAATGTCCCACAGAGTGATTGCGTTCGATCCACCAGATGAGCGTGCTTACGAGGAACATGCCGACGAAAATTCCGATCAGCACGGCCCACAGTTCCCAGTTGGCAAAGTCGCTCCAGACTGCCCGCCAATCATTTCTCCAACTGCGTGGGGCGAGAGCGACCCCAATCGAGGATTGGAGGTAGGGCTGGGTAAAGTCAGCTGCTTGTTCGCTGTCTGCCGTGACTTCCATTTCGCCGACTGCCAAATCCAACCTTCCATCACGGACGGCGGGGAGGATTTCCTCGAGATTCATCTCGACCCACTCGAAGCGAAGCTGGGCTCGGGTGGCAATATTCTCCCAGAGGTCGACGCCAATCCCTGTCCATTCCCCGCTGGCGTCCTTTGTTGCATACGGCGGTTTTTCGTGAATTCCCACCCGGAGCACATCCGAAGCCAAAGACGAGGACATGAGCGCTAGCCCGAGAAACAGAGCAGCGATCAAGTGAAACCTCATGAAACCCAGTTCAGCGGGAGGCTGATTCAACGACCATTTTCCGAAAAGCCGACGCTGCTCCGGTGACAATTGCTGAAGGACCGGTCAGCTTAACAAATACATCACCGGACGCGTTTTCGAGAATCGCACCGCGAAGGGCGTAGTCGGATTTCGGGGTGGCGGGCGTCCCGGGCATTCCGCTCAGAAACGTTCCGGCTGCTTCCACAAATGTCACCTTCGTCTTGCCGACCGTTTCCACGTTTTGGCTGCTGGTCGCATTTTGAAACTGTCCGAACCACCGATCCACATTTGCCTGCACGCCTCCGCCTTGTCCGGGTCCAAAGTGAAAAAATGTCACTTCGCCGGGATCGGCAGCGGCATTCCCGGGAATGTTCAACTGAGCCTTGCGCATCGGGGACGATGGCACGATCCACTGCCAACCATCCGGTCGGGAGAACGTAAACGAACCGACGCCAAACTCGACGGGATCAGCGGAAAACGCCGGACAAACGAACGCAATAATGGCTCCAAAGGCCCCCAAGACGATTCGTCTCATGGAATAAAGAGCCTCCGGAAAATCCGTTAACGTTTCGAGAACTGGAACCGCTTGCGGGCGCCGGGTTGTCCGGGCTTTTTCCGTTCCTTCATCCGAGGATCGCGGGTCAGCAATCCTTCTTGCTTCAGAGGAATGCGAAGAGCCTCGTCGACTTGGACCAACGCACGGCTGATCGCAAGGCGCATGGCACCGGCTTGACCATTGATTCCGCCCCCTGTCGTTTTGACCGTGACATCGTAGTTATGAACGGCGTTGGCGATTTCCAGTGGACGGAGGATCTGGTTCTGGATCGAGATGCTGCCGAAGTAATCGGTGAAGTCGCGACCGTTGACCTTGATGGACCCTGATCCGCTGTTCATGCTGAGACTGGCAACCGAGGATTTCCGGCGTCCGGTGGCGAGGATGGTGTTTGTCTGGCTCATTCTAAAAAATTAGGCGGGTTGTGGATTCTGGGCAACGTGGGGATGTTCGGAGCCGGCATACACTTTCAATTTGGTGTAGATCGAGCGACCGAGACGGTTGTGAGGAATCATCCCGCGGACCGCACGTTCGACGAGAAGTTCAGGACGGCGCTCACGACGTGCGCGGAAGGTCTCTGTCTTGTGGCCGCCAACAAATCCGGAAAAGCTCATGTAGGTTTTGGCGACTTCTTTTTTTCCGCCGATGGCGACTTTGGAAGCGTTGAGGACGACAACGAAGTCACCGGTATCCACGTGGGGAGTAAAAATAACTTTGTTTTTGCCACGGAGCAGGTTGGCCGCCTTCTCAGCGACACGTCCGAGGGGTTGGCCGGCGGCATCGATGATCCACCAGGCGCGCTTCACCTCTTCGGCTTTTGCAGAAAATGTTTTCATTTAGGTAATTCTTTAGGAACCGAGAAGAATGCCCGGTTTTGGCATACTTGTCAAACGTTGCGACAGAATCTTTTCAGATCGTGCTCTGCTGCCTGACTGGTGTTTGGCACGTCATGCACGCGACGCCTCCGCGACTCCGCGGATAAAGTTTCGCAGATTCGTTAATGCGTTGCTCCGATTTGGCGAGATCAGCGCAGTGAGTCCGGTGGGCTCGAAAAAATCTGGTTCGACCTCGAGGATCGCCTCTGGCGCCTGTCCGTCATAGAGGCCACAGACGGCGGCGGCGATTCCCTTGGAGATGGCCGCCTCGGCATCCATTGAGAAATAGCAGCGTCCGTCACGGATCTCGGGTGCAATCCAGAGCCGGGAGATGCAGCCGGGAAGCAGGCGCTCGTCGGTCTTCAGCGCCTCGTCCATGCCGGGATACTTGCGTCCCAATTGCATGACAAACCGGAGCCGTTCCTCGCCGTCGGGAAGGAGGCACAGGGACCGGATGAGTTTATCCAAGCGAGCGCGGATCTCGTCCGGGCCAGATGGATCCGCGTGATCTGACCGCATCCTAGTTTCCAGCCGGCGCAGAAGCGAGCCGCTGCAATTGCGATTGGGCAAGTTGACCGGCGTGGGAGGCGGGAAAGTCCGCGACCAAGGCCTCAAGGGCGCGGCGTGCCTCATCGCGCTTTTGCTGGCGGATCATGATTTCCGCTGCGCTGTAGGCAGCGACGGGAGCCGCGTAGGATTTCGGATAGGTGAGGACGACCTGTTGATAGGAAGCAACCGCCTCGTCGGATTTCCCGGCGGTCTCGAGGTTTTGGCCGATTCCCAGCAGTGCTCCACCAGCAAGGGTGTGCTCCGGAAAGATGGCGAGAAACTTTTGAAACGTGGCCGTGGATTCATCAAGCTTCCCCGCATCGCGTTGGGAGGACGCGAGGCGAAAGTAAGCATCTCCGGCCGACATCGATCGAGGATACTTGGCGATCACTGCCTCCCAGCCTGCGGCGTCGGTTGAGGTCGCGAGCATGGTCTGCGCAGCATCATTGGCGAGGGATTGCGAGATCGACCACGCGACCGCGCCGCCTACTGCAACGACGATGGCCACAGCACCGCCGATGATCTTCGAACGGTGTCGATGCCAGAAAAGTTCCCATTCGAGTTCGTCGTGTTCCATAACAGGGCCCTCGGCGGGCGGGAGTGATTTTGGGTCTGCCATAAAAATTATCCTCCGACGGCGGCGCGGGCTTCTTCGGCGAGCGCGGTGCTGAGATAGCGCTCACCTGTCGAGCAGGCCACGGTCACAATGAGCTTGCCCGCATTTTCCGGACGCTTGGCGACTTCGATCGCCGCGTGGACGTTTGCTCCGGAGCTAATTCCTCCGAGAATTCCTTCTTCCTTGGCCAGCCGCCGCGCCATGGCAAACGCGTCGTCATTGCTGACTTGAATGCACTCGACGATCTGCGCCTCGCCATTCGGGCCTTTGAGGTGAAGGTTGTTTGGAACGAATCCCGCCCCGGTGCCTTGGATTTTGTGCGGGCCGGGCTTCACCGGTTGGCCGGCGAGGGTCTGGGAAATAACTGGAGAGTCTTTTGGTTCGACGGCGATGGCTTGGAATGTCGGCTTGCGCTTCTTGAGTGCCTCGACGCATCCGGTGATCGTCCCGCCGGTTCCGACCGCAGCGACAAGAATGTCCACGGCGCCGTCGGTATCTTCCCAAATTTCTTCGGCGGTTGTTTTCTCGTGGATCGCCGGATTAGCCGGGTTGTTAAACTGCTGTGGCATCCACGCACCGGGTGTCTCTTGGACGATGGCCTCGGCGCGAGCGATGGCGCCTTTCATTCCTTCCGAGCCCGGCGTGAGAACAAGCTTCGCTCCGAGCATGGCCAGCAAGGTGCGGCGCTCGACGCTCATGGTCTCGGGCATCGTCAAGATGAGGCGGTAACCCTTCGCGGCCGCAACGAACGCGAGCGCGATTCCGGTATTTCCGCTGGTTGGCTCAACAATGACCGTGTCTGGCTTGAGCACTCCGCGCATCTCGGCGTCCTCGATCATGGCGGCTCCGATGCGATCTTTGACGCTGCCCAGAGGGTTAAAATACTCGCATTTAATGGCGATGGTTGCAGGGAGTCCGGCGGAGACACGATTAAGCTTCACCAAGGGAGTGCGGCCAACCGTTTCGACAATGTTGTTATAAATTTTACCCATAATTTTAAGGAGACGAGGAGGAGACGCTACACATGGTCCGAAAGTCCCGCAACGCGATAATTCAAGGGAGATCGATTCCCCCGGCATCAATCATGAGAACATTTCTGAGACCGGTGACCGAGAATTCCTCGACCACCGAGTTGTTGCTGGAAAAGATCGTGACCGAATCTGCGATCTTGCCTCGCTGCATGAACGATCGGGCGATGTCTTTCTGCGGGCTCACCTCGACAAGTGGGAGTCCATCGGGAGTCTCGAGGCGGGTGCCTGCACCGTCGGAAACCGCGTGGAGCCTCAACGTATGAGTGTGACCGGAGAGGGGATTTTCCTTGAGCCGAAACTCCAGTTCTTTCGGCAGCGCGATGTCACCGGCTGGGGCCAGTTGACCTTCGGCCATCCCGAACGAGCTGACATCCTTGAGCGAACGCTCCCACTCGATCTCCCAGTCTCCCTCCGCCGAGCGAGACATGACCCGGAGTCGCTGTGCGGTCGGGGACTCGTCGAGCACCGCGAAAATCTCACTCGGTTTCCATGTGCGAACGGTGCGTGGGGGAAGGCCACCGGCCTCCATCCGCAAGGCTCTCAGTAGTTCGCCAGCAGGGCTCAGCTGCCCGACAAATGCTTCGCCCTCGTCGGCTGAGACGAACCAAAGCGTGCCCGCGGATCCAAACGCAAGTGAGGCGGCGCGCACGGGCACATCGAGCTTCTCGAAGTCTTTGCTGTCGCGCCGAAGAAAAATCCCGCCGTTCTCAATCCCGGCGAGCGCGTCGGTATCGGACGTTAGCTCGGTCAGAGCCATCGGAGTCTCGCTCTCGGATTCGATCTCGCCGCTGGGTCGTCGATAGACGGACAGCTTCCGGCCCGATGCGAGTGAAATCTGTGTCTCCGAGACCGCCAGGGCCTCGATTTCGCCACCAGACTTCGGAATGGGAGACTCCCGGCTCTCCCCGGTTTCAGGATCAAATGCCACCAACCCTGACCCCTGCGTGATAAATCCCTCGGCGACCAACGGTGACACGGACACCGCCGGATCCAAATCATTTTTCCAAACAAACCCACGCTCGGGCGAGTAGCGGGCGACGATGCGTGCGCTGTTCGCAACCTCAGCGACGAGAAGAATATCCGTCGGGCTGCACATCGCGAAATCCAGGATCCTCCGGATTTGAGGGACCTCATGAGAGGAAATCCAATCGTTGAAATGGAATCCCTCCGATCGCACCGCCACGTCCCCGATAAGATATCCGCGAATATGGTAATGCCCCGGCGGCATCGGCTCTCCCTTGTCATTGCGGCCATCCCAAGTCGTCATCAGGCCATTGAGTCCGACCTTGAAATCCGTCTCTGGGGCAAGCCGGTGCAACAAGCGCACGAGGCGGCCGGCATTGTCGAACACCCCGAGCGTAACCTTTCCGCTGTCGGGAACCGCAAAAATCACCGGCTGGTCGGCTGCGCGGAGAGACCCCAGAAGAAGTCCGATGCCAATCGCTAGGAGGGGAAGTTTCCGAAAAATGCCCAACACAGTTCCGCTCAGAGGTAGTGCCTCCAGTTGATATTCGGGAAAAGATTGTCGCGCTCCTCACAGGCGGCAACGAAGTCGACATTTTTGCTCCCGGCCTCAAGGTCGTCATAAAGACGCGAAAAGCGGAGCACATGGTCCTTCGTCCTGCGAGTTGCGTATTCCTTGGCTGTTCCGGTTTTCATGAGAAACGCCCAGTCGCTCGACTGCGCCAGCAAGAGCTCACGGGCCATTTGCCTCAAGATCCTGTCCGCGAGCTTCGACCGTGATTTTTGGAACTTCCTTGCGGACGCAGTCATCCGTCGCGCGGCTTCGTGGAGGTGGGGATAAATCCATGCATTGCTCAGATCCAACCACACCTCCCAGTAGCCCTTGTTTCCCCAGCTTGAAGGGGAGGGGGCGACCATTTGAAGTGTCGGATGCGTGGAAAGGTATTCCCCGGGCGTCGTGAGGCGGAAGACGGATTGGTCGAATGCGGCCTTGCGTAGAAATAGATCCAGGAACTCTGGCCCCTCGAACCACCAATGCCCGAAAAGCTCGGCATCAAATGGACTCACGATGAGCGGGTCGATTGGCAGAATCGACCTCAGGTGCTCGATCTGCTTCACGCGATTGCGGAGAAAGTCCCCCGCATGGGAATCCGCCGCCCCCATTGCCCACCCGCGGTTGTAGAGTTCCTTGTGCTCACTGCCGGTGATCCGGTGGTATTTGATCCCGGTATTGCGGCGATGCCCGATGTTGGGGAAAACGCCATGGATATACTCCTCGGGCAAATCATTCCCGATATCGCGGTAGAAGTCGCGATACGCCGGGTCGCCCGGATACCCCTCCCGCGCGCTCCAGACCTGTTTGCTCGACTCCCGGTCGCGCGCGAAGACGGCCGGCCCGGCGGGTGTGAAATATGGTGAGTAAATCGCGAATCGCGGTTGCGGATCCCCATACATCAACCCGTGCGCATCGACCACGAACCACCGGAGATTTGCCTCCTGAAGGATCTTATCGATCCCCGGCACATACCCGCACTCCGGCAGCCAGATCCCCTCAGGGTCCCGCCCGAAACATTCCCGATACTCGTCGCACCCGATCAAGACCTGCGCCCGCATCGCCTCGGGAAAAGATTCCATGAGCGGCAGGAACCCATGCGTCGCCGCACAAGTGATGATCTCAATGACTCCCTCGGTCTGGAGTTGGGCGAATGCCCCGACGACGTCACGGTTCAAGACATCGACGTAGAACGTCCTCGCGTCGGAGAAATGGCGAAAATAAAACCGCGCGATCTCTTGAAGCTCTGGATCGCCCGAGGTCCGCTCGATCTCACGTCGCGCGAGTTCGGCCCCGCGCTCGAGATATCGCTCCGCCCGCTCTTGCAGCAGCTTGTCGCGCAACATCGCGCACAGAGTCGGCGTCATGGTAAATGTCAGCCGGGTCGGAATCCCCTCCGTCACATGCTGGCGAAGCATTCGGAGCAAGGGCAGGTAGGTCTCTGCAATCGCCTCGAATAACCAATCTTCTTCAAAAAACTCCTCATGCTCGGGATGGCGAACCCAAGGCAAATGGGCGTGGAGGAGAAGCGCGAGGGACCCTTGATGCATCTTCGGGAACCCTATCCTTCCCCAGTCCGCCGGACAAGTCGTCAATTCATTGTCTCGGAACCGCCCTGCCGTCGCCGCCCGGCGGATCTCCTCAGCTCGGCACGACAATGAACCCCTCGGCGCGGTCGCCAAATGCCCGTGTCCGACCTTCAACAAACCGCTCCGCCGTCACAGCACAGAGCGCGGCATCGACAAAATCAATATTTGTCAGCGGGCGGTCATCGTAGCCAAGGCCACGAAGCATCGCACGACGTGTCGCAGCCTTCGGATGCGCTGGCACGACGATCCCCGCCAGTGCACAGACGATGGCCTGAGGAAATGTCTCAAAAACAACCTTCCCCTTCCGAGCCGAGCCATCAAAAACCCGAAAGGTAGGAGCAAGATGGTGGTAGAGTTTTTCTCCGTGAAATACCCATCCGTAAAATGCCCGACCCATCGCCAAAGATCGTGTGGGAGTCAAAAAACACGAGACCTTCCTCCCGTCAATCGCGAGCGACCGCTCCGCCATCCGTGACCTTCCCGACGCCGCCCAAGCGCACGGCGCATCGATGGCAACAGCCCGAAATGCCCTTGCCCTACACCAGTCCGCCAATTCCACCGCCTCCATAAACCGACGAGGCTCAAATTTCCCACCGTTAAGAGCCACCGCATGAAAGCCCTTGCTCACCCCACCAACATCAATCCCCACAACGCCGAGACCGGCAGAAGTCGCAGGTGACATCCTATATCTTGTAGGTCACGGCATCTTTCTCTCCGATGCTGAGATGTCCGCCTCGCTTGAGTTGCTCAACGAGGGCCACGGCATTACCGTCGGTAGCGTCCTTCCCGAGGTGGGACTTAAGGTGACTCAGCAGTGTTGCCTTCTTCTTCGGTCGATTTGCTGCGTTCTTTTTCAGGTGTTCCAGAACCTTCCTCAAGACATCGTCCGCCGCGGTCGGTGGGGCTTTGGCAGGTGCTTCCTTGGCCTTATGCGAGAACGTCAGCTCCGAGCAATCGTCATGCCTGTGCACCCGAATCCCCCGGCTCTTTAGGTGCTCGACCAGCGGATCGTAGCCCTTGTCTTTGGAAACGATATGGAAGTAGGCCGTTGGATCGGCGAGGACCTTGCGGCCCAGATAGTAGGACAAAGTGAAGTCGAGGGCATTTTTTCCGGTCCCCGTCAACCGGATCAACTCCACAGCCGCAGCATGCGCCATCAACTTCTCCACAAGCGCTACATCCAACTTCGTCTGCTTCGAGCCCAGGAGCAGCGTGAAGGTCACCGTTTTCGTCCCGATCAGCGCGAGATCAATTTTCTGCACATTCTCGAAGTCGACAAAAACATGGTTCATTGGCGTGGGGAGGTCGGGTGGGGTGGACATAGGAAACCTCCGTCAGTTCGGCATTCAACTTACACCCACTCCGCGCAAAGCAGCTCGGCCTGCGCGAGAACGGTCTTCACCGCTTCTTCCTGCAAGTCCGGCGGGTAGCCGTGTTTGTTCAGGATGCGCTTCACCATGACCTTGATCTTGGCGCGGGCGCTTTCGCGGAGGGTCCAGTCGATGGTGACGCTCTTCTTCACTTGGGTGATGAGCTCGGCGGCGATCACCTTGAGCTTCGCGTCGCCCATCGCCTGCACGGCGCTGTCGTTGGTGGCGAGGGCGTCGTAGAAAGCCACCTCGTCGTCGGTCAGGCCCATGTCCTCCCCGCGCTTGGTGGAGGCGTCGAGGTCCTTGGCGAGTTTGATCAGCTCTTCGATGACCTGCATCGTGCTGATGGCGCGGTTGTGGTAGGCGTTGAGGGTCTTCTTGAGCTTCTCGCTGAAGACCTGGCTCTGCACGAGGTTGCGCTTGGAGCGCACCTTGAGTTCGTCCTTGAGCAGCTTCTCCAGCAGCTCGGCGGCGACGTTCTTGTGCTTGAGGCCGCGCACTTCGGCGAGGAACTGGTCGCTGAGAATGCTGATGTCCGGCTTGGGCAATCCGGCGGCGGTGAAGACATCGATCACCTGGCCTTCGGTGGTGATGGCCTTGCTCACGAGCTGGCGGATGGCGGCGTCGATCTGCTCGGGCGTCTTGCGGTTGGTGCTGCTCTGTTTGTTCAGTGCGGCTTGCAGGGCTTGGAAGAAACTCACGTCGTCGCGGATCTCCGTGGCTTCGTCGCTGGCGGCGCAGAGGGCGAAAGCGCGGGAAAGCTCCGTCACCGCCTGCACCCAGCGCTTCTTGCCGTCTTCCTGTTCGAGAATGTGCTCCTGTCCGGAGGGAATGAGCCCGAGGCGTTCGGCGGGTTTGCCGGTGGTCCACTTGTCCCAGTTGAAACCGTGCATCAGGTCGCAAGCGATGCCGTGCTTCTCCAGCATCACGGCAATGGCTTGGGCGGTGTCGAAGGTCGGGTTCCCTTGGCCGCCGCTCTCGGTGTAGGTGACAAGCGCCTTCTTGAGCTGATCGGCGAGGCCGAGATAATCCACCACCAGTCCGCCGGGCTTGTCGCGGAAGACGCGGTTCACGCGGGCGATGGCCTGCATCAGGCCGTGACCCTGCATCGGCTTGTCGGCATACATCGTGTGCAGGCAGGGGGCGTCGAAGCCGGTCAGCCACATGTCGCGCACGATCACGATCTTGAACGGATCCTTGGCGTCCTTGAAACGGTTGGCCAGCTTGCGGCGCGCATCCTTACTGCGGATGTGCTTCTGCCACTCCGGGCCATCATCGGCGCTGCCGGTCATGACGACCTTCAGCGTCTCTGCCTCCCATTCAGGCCGCAGCTTGATGAGCGCGTTGTAGAGGTCCACGCAGATGCGGCGGCTCATGCAGACGATCATCGCCTTGCCGTCCATCGCCTCCACGCGCTTCTCGAAATGCGCCACCAGGTCGGCGGCCACGAGCGCGATGCGTTTCGGATCGCCCACCAGCGCCTCCAGCGCGGCCCACTTCGTCTTGAGCTTTTCCTTCTTCGTCAGTTCCTCGCCTTCGGTGATCTCCTCAAACTCCGCGTCGAGCTTCGGCAGCTCGGCGGCGTTCAGGCTGAGCTTGGAAATGCGGCTCTCGTAATAGATCGGCACCGTGGCCTTGTCGGCGACGGCGCGTTGGATGTCGTAGATGGAAATGTAATCGCCAAAGACCGCCCGCGTGTTCGCGTCCGTCTTCTCGATGGGCGTGCCGGTGAAGCCGATGAACGACGCATTGGGCAAGGCATCGCGTAGGTTGCTGGCGAAGCCGTAGGACATCTCGCCCGTCTTTTCATTCACCTTTCCGCCGAAGCCATACTGGCTGCGGTGCGCTTCATCCGCGATCACAATGATGTTCTGCCGCGCGCTCAGCTCGGGCATCGCCTCGCCCTTTTCCGGCATGAACTTGTGGATCGTGGTGAACACCACGCCGCCGCTGGCCCGGTTCAGCAACTCGCGCAAATGCTCGCGCCCGCTGGCCTGAACCGGCGTCTGGCCGAGGATGTCCGCGCAGCGTTGGAACTGGCCGAAAAGCTGGTCGTCGAGGTCGTTGCGGTCGGTCAACACCACCAGCGTCGGGTTCTGCATCGCCGGATGCCGCACCACGCGCGCGGCGAAGAAGAGCATGGAGAAACTCTTGCCGCTGCCCTGCGTGTGCCAGACCACGCCCGCGCGACGGTCGCCCGGCTTGCCGCCGCGTTGACGCCCGGCCCAGTAGGTGCCCGATTCTTCGCGCAGCACGTTGCCCGTCTCAGTCATGCCGCTAGCCCGCACCGTTTCCTCCACCGCCGCATTCACCGCATGGAATTGATGGTAGCCCGCGATGATCTTGTGCAGCGCGCCCGTGTCCGGGTCTTCCTCGAAGACGATGAAATGGTGCAGCAGATCAAGGAACCGCTGCCGCTCGAACACCCCGCGCACCAGCACCTCCAGCTCCAGCGCTGTCTTTGGTGCGTCCCCCTCGCCGTCGATCGTGCGCCAGACCTTGAACCACTCCTGGTTCGCCGTCACGGAACCCATGCGCGCCTGAAGGCCATCGCTCACCACCAGCGCCGCGTTGTAATGCAACAGCGTGGGAATCTCCGCCTTGTAGGTTTGCAATTGGGCGTAGGCGCTCCAGATCGTCGCGTCCTCATCCGCCGCGTTCTTCAGCTCGATCAGACCCAGCGGCAGGCCGTTGACGAAGACCACGATGTCCGGCCGCCGGTTGTGCTGGCTTGCGCCGGCGGAGCCATGCGAAGACGCGCCCTCGATCACCGTGAACTGATTCACTGCCAGCCAGTCATTCGCCCGCACGTCGCCGAAATCCACCAGCCGCACATGATCGCCAGCGATGCTGCCATCGGGCCGGGGATACTCCACCGGCACGCCATCGCGCAGCATCCGGTGGAAGGCGCGGTTCGTCTGCACGAGCGCAGGCGTCCCCACCCGCAGCACTTTTCTCAGAGCCTCTTCCCGCGCCTCCTCGGGAATGGCCGGGTTCAGCCGCCGGATGGCCTCGCGGAGGCGTCCCACCAGCACCACCTCGCCAAACGAATCCCGCTCCGCCGCCGGTTCACCGGGCGCGAGATGCGGCCCGTGCCCGACCGCATAGCCCAGCTCCCCGAACCATTCGAGGGCGGCGTCTTCGACGATGGATTCGTTGAGGTTCATGGCTTGGGTTTCTTCGGCTTCGGCAGTTTCTTCACCTCGGCGTCAAGCAACCCGAGAAGGTCCGCTTCCCCCTGTGCTTCCAACGCCTCGCGTCGGCGGGCGGCGAAGCGCTCGTATTCCTCCTCGGCCAATCGGTGAGCCTCCTCGCGGCTCACTTTCCCGGCATCGGGCAGGATGGCACGTTCATTCAGATTCAGGAAATCATGAAGCCGCGTCACCCAGTTCTGAAGGAAGATTTGCTTCTTCCGCCGCGCCTGATCCTCGGCGAAATCCAGAAACATCACCACGATCCGGTTCAGCTCTTCGATCTCGTCCACGCGCAGGTAGTTCTTGGCGATGGTCACATCGCCCTTTCGAACCACGCCCGTGCGCCACGCCATCAGACCCATGTTCGGCTGGGAAGAATCCGCCCGTTCCGCAATCAACTCCGCCGCCGTCTTCCCCGTGGCCGCGAAGTGCAGCTTGTTCTGGATGGTTTGGAAAAACACCTGCGTCTCCGGCTCCGTGGGCTCGTAGTCCGCTGCCAGCGCGAGAATCTCCCGCACCCGCAGATACACCCGCCGCTCGCTGGAGCGGATGTCCCGGATGCGCTCCAGCAATTCATCGAAGTAATCAATGTGCCCCTTGCCCGGTGGATTCTTGAGCCGCTCATCGTCCATCGTGAAGCCTTTCACGATGTATTCTCGCAACCGCTGCGTGGCCCAGATGCGAAACTGCGTGCCCCGCAGCGATTTCACCCGGTAGCCCACGGAGATAATGACATCCAGGTTGTAAGCTGTAGTCTGGTAGGTTTTCCCGTCGGCGGCAGTTCGTGCATAATTTGCACATACTGCTTCCTCCACCAGTTCTCCTTCCTCGAAAATATTTCGGATGTGCTTGGTGATGACGGAGCGTTCCCGCTGGAACAAGTCCGCCATGTGTTGCTGCGTGAGCCAGACGGTCTCGCCCTCGAATCGCACGTCGATCTTCAGCTTTCCGTCCTCTGCTTGGTAAACAAGGAACTGGCCGCCAGGAGGCGGCGGGGTCCCGGAATCTTTACTCATGAGTTGATTCTCCTCTCAAATCGAGTTTTTAAGTAACGATTAATAACTTGCCAGCCTGTCTCCGTGCAACGCACAGGCAGACGCCTCCTCGGGAATGGCCGGTCCGGCAGCTGCCGGACGCCGGATGGCCTCGCGCAAGCGCCCCACCAGCACCACCTCAGAAAACGAATTGACTTCGTCTGTCTCCGCTGCGCTCCGGCTCCGCTCCGCCGCCGGTTCACCGGGCGCGAGAGAAGGCTCGGCCCGCCGCAGCCCAGCGAAGGCGGCCCCGTGCCCGACCGCAAAGCCCAGCCTTGTCGGCCGTAGTCCCGGCGTAGGCTGATCCCCGACTTGTCCGCCGTAGGATTGGGGAAGGAGGAACCATTCGAGGGCCGCGTCTTCGACGATGGACTCGTTGAGGCTCATTTGCTCTTGCTCAAGCCCATCATCTTTCGGAAATCGCTGGCATTCTGCTTCGGTTTGCCCTGACCACCTCGAACTACCCCTTTTACCGTCCACTTTGGGAGATTGGTCTTCTGTATATTCTGAATCTCGGGGTGCTTTGTGAGGACTGTCTGGATGAGAAACGTCTCCAATTCGTCGATCACTGCTGCCGAGACCTTCTTTTTGTTTCCGCCGAGCACGACGAAAAAGAGAACAGGAGTGCCCTTGCTCCCTTTGAAGAGGACTTGGTTGTAATGGTTGAGCTTGTGGGGTTCCATGCACTCCTGCTCCATCGACTTCGTTGCCTTGCCCACATACCATGGCCGAAATCCTTTGGCGGCCTTGAGTGCGAAAACGTAGCAACCCTGCTTTTGGGCAATCTCCTGCGCGCCATTGGATGTCCAGAATGCTTTCACCTCAGCATTACCGATATGCTTAGCAGAACCTTTCCCGTTCGTTTGGAAAGGTATTGAGACGGGTCCGATGATTTCAAGGTCTGTGGCCATGAGTGCTTACGTTTTCTTGGTTGTTGATTTCGATGCGAGCGTCTCAACGGTTTCTGCAAGCCGTTCGGCACACGCATCAGCAGGGACACGCACCCAGTCGCCAGTGAATCGAAAAAGCCAAAGCACGAGCATGAGTGCTGCACATCCCGCCGCGCCTGCCAAAGGCTCGTCGATTTTGCCGCTCGCCGAGTGAACAAAGTACAGACGGACGCCGCAGGCAACTAAGCTGAGAAGCGATAGTATGATGCCGAAGACACGCAGTCCCCAAACGTTACGGCGATATCCGTAGGCCACGTTCTCTTGAAACAGCAGCGCGAACTTCTTCGTGTCTCGCGTGTTGACCCGAATGTAGTTTGACCAAGCTGTATAGACGGCATCCGCTGCAGCTGGATCCACTTGTTCCTCCTCTGGCGTCGGGGCTTTCGCCTCCTTCACGAGTCCAGCCAGTTTCTTGTGATAGCGGGCTTTAGTTATGGCATCGAGACGAGTGTCGCGATGCCTAAAAATCGCGATGGAGGGCAATCCTCCCCATTTTGTGAACAAAGAAGCTTCGTGCTTCTTTCCAGCGTCACGCGCCAGTTGAGTCAGAAGAAATGCGCCGCCGAACCCAACAACGCCCGCAACCAACGATTGAAGCCCGGTGAATTTGGCTGTGAGCATGGCTACCGCCGTTCCGACGACAGGGGCAATCAACAGGAGCGCAGGGTACAGCCGCGCCTTGCGTTCGTAGCCGTCGGTTATGATGTTAATCGGAGTCATCTTCTTCCACGTCGGTGTGTAGTGGCATTGGTTCCACCGTCACCCATCCGGGGCGGAGAGGAGTGCCGGTTGAGTGCAAATACTTGATCGATCCTTTTGTCTCGATCACCTTACCGCCCCGGCGGGTGAAGGCGTTCGCTACGCGTTTCGCCGGATGCTTGGGCTCGCCCTTTTTTGGAACTGAGACGTAAGCCGAAAACTTCTTCGTTCCTTCCGCAACCGGTGCGCCAATCAGTTTGTTCAACACAGTCGGGCCGACATTCCGTTTGCTGCCGTGATGTGGAATTTGGACAAGTTTGAAGGCGGCGAGAGGAATGCCGAAATGGTTCGCAACGGCGCAACTGAGTTCTAGCGCAGGAACACCTGCGTCCGCAGTGAAAAGAAACCGGTCTTCACCGAAGGAAAGCAACGTTACTGCGCTTGAATTATTCTCAGCATTCGTTCCCTCAACGGGGTCGACAAGGCTCTCGGTATTCCAGTTTTCTTTAGCCAATTGCGCGACCTTTTGCATGCCCTTCATCATGGATTCGTAGAGCGACTCGAAAGTCTTTGCCTTCGGCGTCGCGGTAAACTCAAGGAGCAACTCTTGGTAATAACTCAGCGTTGGACTCAAGAACTGGATGTGTGGCGAAGGGCAGTGGCCACCTGCGAAAGGCTCGGCAATCGGAATGCGCTTCTTTATGGCCAGCGCTTCGAGGTCGTGTGCGTGTTGCAGGGCATCACGAACGCGCTCTTCGATACTCGTCGTAGTGATGCGGCCGTCGTGGAAGAAGTTCTTCAAAGCAACCGCATGGTCCCACGGCTTGTGCATCATCAAGAGCCGGACATCCAATTTCTCCAGCACGACGGATAGCCCCGATGTGTGGTCGGCATGCGGATGAGTGTTGATGACGACGTCAACTTTCTTCGTGCCGTAGAACTGCTGCACATGCGTCACAAGACGTTCACCCGCGTCTGTCGTTCCGCCGTCAATGATTCCGACAAACTGAGGCGTTACAGCATCCCCATATCGAAAGCATATGGCGTCGCCGCCTTTCGACTCGTCTCCAACAGGTAAAAAATCAATTTCGTATTCCATGGTTTTAGTTTGTTGGGTTTGGAGAGATTTCCCCGCTCAGCAGCTTCGGCAGCAGCGTGTCGCGCAGGGTGGCGAGGGTGCGGGATTCTGAAATGTTCTGCTCCATGCCGCGGCGGACCGGTCGCGTCAGTTCCTCGAAGCGGGCCCCAATCTCTCGTGTCGGGCGGACAAACCTAAGCTTCGGGATGCTCTTCACATTGAGGGCATCGAGAATGGTCCCCGAGTCTGTCTTGAGCCGAATTTCCCCTCGCATGGATTCGGAAACCAGACACTCGATAAGGAAAGTCGGAAACGGGAACTCAGCTTTGCAGCGAATCCCCGTGATGTTCCTGCCGAGAGCGGCCTTCACGCCTTCGGGAATTTGGCCAACAGCGCCAACGCGCCCGACGTTGGTAATCACGCAGTCACCGGCGACTGCCTCCATGCGGGAAATCCACTTCTGATAATCCTCCGCTCCGACAAAAAAGGAGTCGGTGATGTCGATAAGTCCGTCATCGCGGATATTGTTTAGCTGGAGGTAGAGTTGGCCTGCATCACAACGCTCCGGTTTCTTGGCGTGAAGGCAGTCTATGACGTGCGCAATCTGGCCAAGTTCTGCGGCCTCCCATCCTTTCGGAATGTGTCCGAGCGATGAGTCTTGGAAGGAGTCGGGGAAGAGGGCGGCGGTGGCGGGGTCGAGGGCGACGGGGGGGCGGCCGTCGAGTTTGGCGCGGACGGGGTCGAAATCCACGAACCAGCTCTGGAACAGGGCCCGCGCCATCGCCTCAAGCGTCGCGTTCATCCGCCGGTTCAACTCGATCTTGTCGTCCAGCGCCCCAAGCACCGCCGCGATGGCTTTTTGCTCGGCGAGGGGTGGGTGGGGAATCGGAAGCGCCTCTAGCAGCGGAATCCGCAGGTTACTGACGGTCGAGCCGGTGCCTTCGTTGACCTTGATTTCATCCTGAACAGCACGCGACTGAATCGAGTAGAGGAGGAAGCGTGAGTCGCACTTCTTCGGGTCTGGGCGAAGCATGACCATGCGCTGGCCAAGGCAGCAGCGAAGACCATTTGGAATCAGGCAGACTTCTCCCATCGGTGCTTCGCGAGTGATTACGAGGTCTCCACCTCGGAGTCGGGCGCGGCGGCTTCTTTGCTCAAAGTGTGCCTCGTCGGTGTAGCTCTTGGCGCTGAGGTCGAGGCGACCGTTCCTGATGTTCTGGCTGCGCAGGACAAGCGCGCCGCTGTCTGTCCAGAGCGGCGTCGAGTGTGGGCAGTCGGCAATCTCCGAACACAAAGCGGAGAGCCGTTCCTTTTTCCATTCACCCGCCATAACCCAGCCCCCTCAGGTTTGCTTTGATGGCCTGCTCCAGTTTCGCGGATAGGCTTCGCCCCCTCACCCCCATCCCCTCTCCCAGTGGGAGAGGGGTGCCGAAGGCGGGGTGAGGGTGCCACAGGCTTAGCATCTTTTCCTCGAAGGGGTTCATGGTGCTGGATAGATGACGATGCCCACTCGATCAATGTGCTCCAGAAGCGGGCGGTATTGGATGTGAGCCAGCGGTTGGACTTCAAAGCGGTAGGGCAACGGCAACTCGTCCAGCTCGGAAGCGATTGCCTCGGCGCGGAGCGGCTCAACATCGCCTGCAACTACGATATCCACATCGGAGCGGTCGCTGTGGGTGCCTTTGGCGCGCGAGCCGAAGAGTGTGGCGCTCTTCACTTCGGGGTGGTGCCGAAACACGGACCGCACCAGATCCAGCTCCGCAGGCTTCAGCGGCGGCGTTCTCATTTCATCAGCTCCCCCTGCATGAAGTCGTGGAGATGTTCGATGCCAGCGAGATAACGCGCATGGATGGCTTCCACGGCTTTCTCGAACACCACCGGGCTGTAGGTGTGGGAAAGAAGATTGCGGTGATCGAGCATGTCGATCCAGACTTGTCCGTCTTCGAGGATTTTGGCTGCAAAAGCGTCTTTCAACACCTGGCGTGGCGTCACCGTGGCGAATACGAAGCCACCCTCTTCGAGGTAGTCCTTCATGGTCTTCCACGCGAGTTCGAAGCAATATTCGAAGCGCTGAATGACGCCTTCTTTTTCCAAGGGATTCAGAGCCTCGGGTCCATTCTCCATCGCGTCGCGAAGCAAAACGAAAGCCCGGTCGAAGTTTTGGAAGCGTTGTTTCCAGCGGATGTCGGGATTTGGATTCATGGTGTGAAGTTTAGACTCTTTAGGTTGGCTCGTATAGCCGCTTCCAGTTTTGCCGATTCCGCGAACTGGCTCTCAAGCTCCGCGACGAGGCGCGGCATCTTTTCCTCGAAGGGGTCGCCGTCGTCTTCGACTTCCTCGGCGCCGACGTAGCGGCCGGGCGTGAGGACGTGGCCGTGCGCGGCGATTTCGGCGGTGGTGGCGGATTTGCAAAATCCCGCTACGTCAGCGTAGCCGGGATTTCCCTCACCCCGTCCCTCTCCCAGTGGGAGAGGGTGGCCGGAGGTCGGGTGAGGGTCACCGCGCCAGAGGTGATAGGTGGAGGTGATTTTCTCCAGGTCGGCGTCGGTCAGCTCGCGGTGGACGCGGTCGATGAGGGTGCCGAGTTTGCGGGCGTCGATGAACAGCGTTTCGCCCCTTCGGTCGCGCAAACGCCCCTCATCCCCGTCCCTTCTCCCAGTGGGAGAAGGGTGGCCGAGAGGCCGGGTTGAGGGTTTCCCGCCAGACTTGTCGCGGGAAACAAACCAGAGGCAGACGGGAATCTGCGTGCTGTAGAAGAGCTGGCCGGGGAGGGCGACCATGCAGTCCACGAGGTCGGCCTCGATGAGGGCGCGGCGGATCTCGCCTTCGCCGGACTGGTTGGAGGACATGCTGCCATTGGCGAGGACGAAGCCGGCCATGCCCTGCGGGGCGAGGTGGTGGATGAAGTGCTGGACCCAGGCGAAGTTGGCGTTGCCCTTCGGCGGGACGCCGAACTGCCAGCGCACGTCGTCGTCCTTGCGGAACCAGTCGGAGTCGTTGAAGGGCGGGTTGGCGAGGACGTAGTCGGCGCGGAGGTCGGGGTGCTGGACGCTGCGGAAGGTGTCGGCGTGTTCCTTGCCGATGTCGGCCTCGATGCCGCGGATGGCGAGGTTCATGATGGCGAGGCGGCGGGTGGTGGCGTTGCTCTCCTGGCCGTAGATGGAGATGTCGCCTCGGTTGCCTTTCGCTGCGCTCAGGCTCCGCAGATTGGCTTCGCTTTCAGGAAGCGCGCTATCGCGCGGGGCGGTGCCACCATGGGATTCGAGAAACTTAATCGACTGCACGAACATGCCACCGGAGCCGCAGGCGGGGTCGTAGATGCGGCCTTTGTAGGGGGCGAGCATCTCGACGAGGCAGCGCACCACGCAGGACGGGGTGTAGAACTGGCCGCCGTTCTTGCCCTCGGCGCTGGCGAAGCGGGTGAGGAAATACTCATACACGCGGCCGAGCAGATCGACGGAGCGGTGCGTCTTTTCGCCCTCGCTGGCGGCGGTGAGTTCGATGGTGGCGATGACGTCGATGAGTTCGCCGAGGCGCTGTTTGTCGAGGCCGGGGCGGGCGTAGTCCTTTGGGAGAACGCCTTTGAGGCGCGGGTTGTCGCGCTCGATGGCGACCATGGCGTCGTCCACGGTCTTGCCGATGGTGGGCTGCTTGGCGTTGGCCTGGAGGTGGGACCAGCGGGCATCGGCGGGCACCCAGAAGACGTTCTCGGCTTTGTATTCGTCCGGGTCTTCGGGATTGGCCCCGGCGTAGTCGCCCTTGCCGACGAGGAGCTTGGCGCGGTGTTCCTCGAAGGTGTCGGAGATGTATTTGAGGAAGATGAGGCCGAGGACGACGTGCTTATACTCCGCCGCGTCCATGTTGTTTCTCAATTTGTCCGCCGTTAACCAAAGCTTTTGTTCAAAGCCCAGGTTGGCAGTCGAGGTCTCGGTGGTTGGTTTGCGTGCCATGATTTAAGCGGCGGATAAAAAGGTGTTGCTCCGGTTGCCTTCGGCTGTTTGCCTCACGGCGTTCGCCCTTCGGGCAGCCTGCGGCTGGCTATCTCCGCTGCGCTCCGGTTCGGCTTCGCCTCGGCTGTCGGCGGCGAGCCAGAGCTTGGCCTCGAAGCCGACGGTGGCGGATGAGTCGGTGTTTGTTTTGCGTGCCATGATTAGAGAATGGTGAGCCATCGGCTATCCTTCGCTTCGCTCAGGCTCCGCAGGCTGGCTTCGCGTGGAAGGTTTGAGTTATCGCGCATGGCGGTGGCGAGGAGGTTCATGGTTTTTCTTCCTCCGGCGGCAACTCTTTGATGATGCGGTCAAAATCCGACTCGAACAGTCGGTCCTGCACGATGCGGTATTTCTCAAATTCACTCTCGGCGTGGGCTGTGGCGATCTCGGCGGTGACCTTGCCGGCGTCCTGCAAAATCTCCCGGTCCGTCGCGGCGATGAAGCGATTCAGGCGCGTTTCCCAATCCTGCATGGTCATGGGGATTTGCCGCAGCGCCATGTCGGAGAGGTTGAAGTGACCGGTGTCATCGGTTTTGCCATCGGCGGCAGTTATCCGAAAAAATTGGATAACTGAGCTTTTCTCTAACTCGTGATCGGAGAAGACGTTTTGAGGTGGTAGATTGAGGCTGCTTTTAACATGGTATGCGGCGGGCTCGTCCACACGCGATCCGCGCCGGGAAAGTTTGGGCTCTGACGGGGCATCGCCCTCCCGTTTTTTTCGCTGGGCGGATAGGTGGAGGAATGCCAAGCCGAGGATTCGGGCGGAATATTTGGATTGTTTGAGCCCCGCCCCGTCCCAGAGCCGCTTTTCCAAGGCTGCGTTGTCGGCGTCTTTCTCGGAAGGGGCAATCCACTGCATGGGAGGGACGTGTATCTATTTATCAGCCAAGGGGCGAGAGGATTTCGGGGAGATTTCAACGAAAAGGCTCATGCCCCCGAAGTATCCCCGAGAACGATTTCATTGACGGAACTCCTGCTGTGCACAACCTTTTCCACAGAACGGGAACCAAACATGAGCGTCCTCACACAAAGACTGCTGACAGAAATCGAGTCCGCCCCTGAGCCGGTCCAGGCCGAGGTGCTCGACTTTGTGCAGTTTGTGAAAGCCCGACATTCCGGCGCGATCATCGAACGGACTCCTGGCGTTTGCGGCGGGGAGGCGTGCATCGGGAAGACCCGTATTGCCGTCTGGATGCTTGAAGAGGCCCGCCGCCAGGGTGTGAGCGATGGGGAGTTGCTGCAAGACTATCCCGGCCTCAATGCGGCTGATCTTGCCGCCGCTTGGGCCTATGCCAAGGAGCATCCGGCAGAAATCGAAAGCGCGATTCAGGCCAACCTTGTCGAGTAATGGCCCGGTTCTACTCGAACGAGAATCTTCCTCTGCGTGCTGTCCAAAGCCTTCGGGCACTCGGGCATGATGTGCTGACTTCGCTGGAGGCCGACCGCGCGCCAACCAGAGAATCCCCGATGCCGAAGTGCTCCGTTTCGCGACGGAACAAGGTCGGGCAGTCCTCACGCTGAACCGTCTGGATTTCTTCCGGCTTCACCGGGAGACGGAAGGTCGTCATGCAGGTATCATCGCCTGCACTCAGAACCGCGATTCCACCGCTCTGGCCCAACGCAGGTGTCGAGGCCATCCCGGATCTGAACGGCAAGCTGATCCGCATCATGCGATGAGGTGAACTCCGGCGTGACAGCCTTCGCTCTTGCTGCGCTGCGAGCTAAAAATGGTGTTTGGCGAATTCTCGGCCGGAGCCGGATTTGAGGTATCTTTCAAACGCGGCCGCTTTGGATTTCTCTCGGAAGGCAATGGTGGTTTCGAAACGCCAGGGCTTGTGTTTGCTTGTGTGGGTGACTTTCCCGGAATTGTGCGCGGCAAGGCGAGCTTGCAGATCGTCTGTGAGACCTACGTAGTGGTGGTCGGGGTCTGATTCGCTCACGAGTATGTAGACGTAATGGAACACGGGGGCGGAAGTTGCCTATTCAGAGCTGGCTTGCCAAGCCGTAGTCTTGCAGCCTTCGCTCTTGCGTTGCTGCGAGCGAAGGGACGTTGCGTTTTCTTGAGGCTGGCTTGCCAAGCCGTAGTCTCGCAGTGGGGGTTGGGTCCGCCTACGCGCCGGTTGGCGACTCCGGCGTGACAGCCTTCGCTCTTGCGTTGCTGCGAGCGAAGGCTGGAGGCGAGGGGAGTCGAACCCCTGTCCTTCAAGCGATCTACACAACCTTCTACATGTTTATACGGTCTTTAATTTTGGGCCGGAGCTGCGAACCGTCACGCTACCCGACCCTAAGAAGCCACGAAATCGATTCACCTTCCACCGCGGCCACCCCGGCGGAAGACTAGCCTGCTGTCGTCGTCTCCCGGAGTAGCAGGCGTTCGCCGGGAGACGTCGTGGTCAATTAAGCCGCGAGAGCGAGATCTTCGTAATCTGCATTTAGTTTTTTTGATCCGATTTTTTACGAGGCCAACGAATCATCCTCGACATGCGGGCCGGGCTTCACACTTCAAGTCGAAACCAGTACGCCCCCGTTACCGGTCAATAGCTTATCCGAAGATTCCGTGAAATCAACAGGAAATCCGGCTTTCCTCGCGGCGGGTCAGCGTGTTGACTGCGTGGGTAACGATCTTTAATTCCTGTGCTCGCCGTCTCCCAAGTCATCCACCATACGATTGAAAATTTCCCCGGTTACGAGCCGGAGGACTTCCAGGTGACATCGGTTGAGAAGGGTGGGTCGGACAGAAAATTCTATCGAATCCGCTCGGCTGACCGCTCGATGATCATGGTGAAATATTCCGGCCACAAGGAGGAGAACCGGCATTATGTCGACATTGCAAAATTCCTTGCGGTGGCCGGGGTGCAGGTGCCGCGGATCTATTTCCATGATGCCGAGCAGGAGTTGATTTGGATGCAGGATCTGGGCGAGGTGGACCTTTGGTCGTTTCGGGAGAAGAGTTGGGCCGAGCGGCGACCGTTGTATGAATCGGCCCTGATCGAGGTCTTCAAAATGCATTCCGCCGCGACGAGGCGGCTCGCGGGGGCGGCGATCACGCTCGAGCGCGAGTTTAATGAACAGCTCTACATTTGGGAGCAGGGATACTTTTTTGAGCATTGTCTGGGAAACCACTTCAGTCTGGGCGAGGTGCAGGTCCGCCGAATTGCTGAGCTGACGGCGCTAAAGTCGGCCGCCGTGCGATTGGCCGAACTGCCTCGTGTGCTCGTGCACCGGGATTTTCAATCTCAGAATGTGATGGTCGCGGACGGCACGGCATGGCTCATCGATTTTCAGGGAATGCGGCCCGGGCTCGCTCAATACGATGTCGCCTCGTTACTTTTTGATCCCTATGTAACGATGACTTCCGATGAGCGTGCGGAGTTGCTCGGGTTTTACAAAAGGCTTGCGCACCGTTCCGGAATCGAGGTGGCCGGGGATTTTGAGGAAGTTTTTTACTGGTGTGCGCTGCAGCGATTGATGCAGGCGCTCGGTGCCTATGGGTTTTTGGGAATTAAAAAAAACCGCCCCGAGTTTTTGCATCACATCCCCGCGGCGCGACGATCGTTGCGCGAGGTGGCGGCCCGGCTCGATGGGATGGATGAATTTGTCAATGTCCTCGATTCGCTTCCATGAAGAAAAAGCCTGAGACCGCCATCATCCGCCGAATTTCGCCCAGTCTGGATGACGGGCGCTACGCCATCAAGCGGGCACCCGGCGAGTCGATTGTCGTCGAGGCCGATGTCTTTAAGGAAGGCCACGATGAGGTGACTGCGGTCCTGAAATGGCGGATGGCCGGAGAGGTGATGTGGAGGGAGACTCCGATGAAGCCGCTCGTCAACGACCGCTGGGTTGGAGTGATGGCGGTGTCCACGCCGGGTGCGTGGGAGTTCACGGTCGAGGCATGGGGAGATGAATTCTTTTCGTGGCAGCATGAGATGGAGAAGAAGTTTGGGGCTGGGTTGAGGGACCTCCAGAGCGAGACGCTTGAGGGGGCCGCCTTCGTCGAGTCTGCGGCAGCGCGGGCCGGGAAGTCCGACGACGGGAAGGCATTGAAGAAATTTTCCACCGCCCTGCGCAGTGCCGACGCCGAGGCCGGGCACGCGCTGGCGCATGATCCGACCCTTTGTGCGCTGATGACGGTGCATGCGAACCGCTCGCTTGCCACGACGCACGAGCCCGCGCAGCCGGTTTGGGTCGACCGGGAGCGGGCTGGGTTTGCGGCATGGTATGAGTTTTTTCCACGCTCTGCTGAAGGGAAGCCTGATGCGGGTTCGACGTTTCGGAATTGCCTCGGACGGATCGACGATGCGAAGGCGATGGGCTTTGACGTCATCTATTTTCCACCGATCCATCCCATCGGGGTGAGTAACCGAAAAGGGAGGAACAACTCGCTCCGCTGCGAACCCGGCGAGCCCGGTGTGCCTTATGCGATTGGCAATCACCGGCAGGGTGTGAACGGGGGTGGACACAAAGACGTGGCTCCCGAACTCGGAACGCTCGAGGACTTCGAGTGGTTGGTTGGGGAGGTCAAGGCCCGTGGCATGGAGATCGCGCTCGACTTTGCAATCAACTGCTCGCCCGACCACCCCTATGTGGCGGCGCATCCCGAATGGTTTTTCAAGCGTCCGGACGGCACGATCAAATATGCCGAGAATCCGCCGAAGAAATACGAGGACGTCTATCCGTTGAATTTCCACAATCCCGAGTGGCCCGCGCTCTGGGACGAGTTGCGCGATGTCGTTTTGTTCTGGTGCGAGCGAGGCGTGAGGATCTTTCGAGTCGATAATCCCCACACGAAACCCGTGTCGTTCTGGGAGTGGATGATCGCCGAGGTGAAGTCGAAATTCCCTGATGTGGTCTTCCTCAGCGAGGCGTTCACGCGTCCGAAAATGATGCAGGAACTTGCCAAGGCCGGGTTCACTCAGAGCTATACCTACTTCACATGGCGGAATACGAAAGCCGAGCTGGCCGAGTATCTCACCGAGTTGACGCAGACCGATCTGAAAGAGTTTTTCCGCGCAAATTTTTTCACGAACACGCCCGACATCCTGCCGGAGTATTTGCAGAAGGGCGGGCGTCCGGCCTTCCTGATCCGCTCGGTGCTGGCCGCGATGGCGTGTCCGGTCTACGGGATCTACAGCGGGTTCGAGTTATGCGAGAATTCTCCGGTGCCCGGTCGCGAGGAATACGCGGACTCGGAGAAGTATCAATTTAAGGGCCGCGACTGGAATGCCCCCGGCAACATCAAGGAATACCTCACCAAGCTCAACGCGATCCGGCAGCAGAACCGTGCCATCCAAGAATACGCGAACCTGCGCGTTCAAGTGGCGGAGAATGACAACGTGCTTTGTTTCAGCAAGGCCACCGCGGCGCTCGACAACATGGTGCTCGTCGTGGTGACCGTCGACCCGTGGCAGCCGCAGACGGCCTTCGTGCATGTGCCGCTGGCGGATTTCGGCATCGGTGAGTCCGAGGCGTTTGTTGTCGAAGATCTTTTGACCGGCGAGAAATTTACGTGGCGGGGGGTGCGGAACTTCGTCTCCCTGAATCCCCATACCCGGCCGGCACATATTTTCCGTGTGCGGCGATTTCAGGACCGCGAGGACGGGCAGGATGTTTTCGCCTGATCATCAACGGGATTGAAAACCCTCAGATCGTCGCTACGTTCAATCGGATGTCGATCGAACGCTCCCTGCTAGCCGCACAGGGTTACATTGAGTTGGAGATGCCCGAGGAGGCTCTGGGCGAGTTGGACGCGCTTCCTGCTACCGAGCAACAGCGAGAGGAAGTGCTGCAGCTCCGGCTTTTCGTGCTGATGCGCGGGCGGCTCTGGGGGCCTGCGTTGGAGGTGTGCGCGGTCCTCCGCGAGGTTTATCCCGAGGGATCGACGGGCTATATTCACGGGGCGTTTTGCCTTCACGAGATCGGTCGCACGGCCGAGGCGAAAGAGGTGCTCCTTGCTGGGCCGGCAAGCCTCTCGAAGGAAGCGACTTACCATTATAATTTGGGCTGCTACGATGCGGTCCTCGGCAACCGAAGTGAGGCCGAAGAACATTTGAAAACAAGCTTTCTGCTCGATCGAAAATTCCGTGAGATTGCGAAATACGACCCAGATCTGAAGTCCGTCGTCGATTTGCTCTAGATCACGCGTGAACGAAACCTTTCCCGCGCGGCTCCGAGCGGCCTTCGAGGTCAACATGGCCTCCGGCGTCGAAGTCGGCGCAGCGGTGTCCGTCTGGCGAGGCGGGACCGAGGTCTTCCGGATGTCCGACGGATTCCGCGACGCCGCGAGGACTTCGCCATGGACCGACGACACGCTGGTTCTGATCTGGTCGGCTACGAAAGGTCTCGCGGCCACGTGCGTGCTCCGGTGCGTGGATGAGGCCGGGCTGGGCCTCGACGCTCCGCTGGCGGAGTTCTGGCCAGAGTTTGCCGCCGGCGGAAAATCCCGGCTGACCATCGGACAGGTGATGTCCCATGTCGCCGGGCTCGGCGCGCTCCGTAAAGACGGGGTCTCCATTCTCGACCACGCCGCCGTTGCCTCAGCCCTCGCTGAGCAGGAGCCATTTGGCGAAGCGTTGGGATGCACGGCATATGGGCCGCGGACGTCCGGATTTTTGATGGATGAAATCGTTCGAAGACTCACCGGTGGCGAGACTCTGGGAGACTATTGGATTCGGAATTTTGCCGAGCCGCTCGGGTTGGATCTTTGGATCGGGTTGCCCGAGGAGGAAGATTCTCGGGTGGCCGCAATGCTCGCCGCGAGATCGTCAGGTGACGTCAACGATCCATTTTTCATCGCGTTTTCCGACGCGAGGTCACTGACGCGCCGGGCATTCTCCACGCCCAGCGGGCTCGGGACCGTAACGATGATGAATCAACCGTCTGCGCGCCGGGCATCTGTGCCGTCGATGGGGGGGATTGGATCGGCGTCATCGTTGGCCAAATTTTACGCCGTGTTGGCCAGCGCGGGGATGTTTGAGGGACGCCGGTATTTCAGCGATCGTGTCTTCGGGTGGATGACGACCCGCCGGTCGCAGGGATTCGATAAGATCCTGCGGGCGGATTTGTCATTTTCCGCAGGGCTGATGATGGACCCACTGGATGGGGAGGGGAGAAAACTTCGGTGTCTGATGGGTCCGTCGCTGAGTGGGTTCGGGCATCCCGGGGCCGGTGGGAGCTTGGCTTTTGCCGATCCAGAAGCCGGCGTCGGGTTTGCTTATGTGATGAACCAGATGGAAGCCGGGGTGCTGCCAGGCCGCCGGGCGCAAGCATTGGTCAAGGCGTTCTATGGGCTTTCCGCCGAATAGGTGCGGCAGCTTCGGCATTGACCCATGCGAGGCCCTCTGAGACTTATCGAAGCAGCGAATGGATGATTTCTGGAAAACATGGGTGCCCGGCGAGCGAGCGACTTTGTGCTTTGTCATTCGCGACGGGCAGATCCTTTTGATTCTCAAAAAGCGCGGTCTTGGTGCGGGGAAGATCAACGGACCCGGCGGGCGCTTGGAACCCGGGGAGTCAGCAGAAGAAGCCGCGATCCGCGAAACCGAGGAGGAACTCGGCATTACCCCCGTCGGATTGGAAGAGGGCGGGGTGCTCCATTTTCAGTTTGTTGACGGTTACAGCTTGCACTGCACGGTATTTACGGCCCGCGATTGTCTGGGGGAAGCGATCGAGACGGATGAGGCCGTCCCACGCTGGACGCCGCTCGATGCCATTCCTTACGGGGAGATGTGGGAGGATGACCAATTTTGGTTGCCGGGGGTGATCGAAGGCGGTCATTTTCAGGGATATTTTCACTTCGATGGCGAGAAAATGTTAACAAATGACGTTATTTGGTCAAAAAAAGAAGATCGTAAAGTGTTATAGAGGAAGGCAATAGAAAAACTCTGAAAGTTTTCTTAAAAAATCCCTTGCACTTCGAGCCCCCAACGATACTTTCACTGCATTGAACATTGTTCTGGGGGGAACAACAGCCCGTCGTAGCATTCGCTGCGGCGGGCTGTATCCGTTTTAGGGATCAGCGATTTGCGGAAATGAGGTCCTGAACAGTCTGTTTATTGCCCGGAAGGACGACCATGAAGCACATGCCGTCAATTTCGCGAATGCCCGCGGCAAATTTGTTATCGAACTCGATCGTCCTCCAAGAACCTTGAGGCTCTACGGAGATCCCGAATGGCGCCGGATCGAAAACCATGAAGAACATGAAGTTGTCCGGCACGGCAAGAACGGCGACCGGTTGATTTTCAATTTTGAAGATCCGAGCACCGACAGCTTGGAATTTTGAGAACTCCTCCGGGATGCGAAACTTATCGAATCCCTTCATGAGGAACCAATCTCCCAGCGAGCCAGCCGCGTCCTCGACGACATCGAATTGATCCGTCCGCAGCCGGCGGCCTTCCTCGGCAATGCTCAGGGCTTCTTCTGGGAATACTCCAGCGCGGCCGAGGAAGTGCCAGGTCAGCAGGCCGACCATGAGAAGGAAGCCAATCGTGACCGAGAGTGTCGCCGGGTCGAGTGGGTTGAACCGTGCCTTTCCGCGTGAGCTTGCGGCGGTGAGGTGGAGGGTTTGAAGTGTTGCGGCTGTCTCGGGCGGGACCGTGATCCCGCTGAGGGCAGCGGCGGCGGTCTGGTCGATCTGAATCTGGTGCTCGTATTCTGCGAGGAGGGAGTCGGACTTGCGAATCGCGTCGAGCGCTGACGCTTGCTGGCCGGTGGGTTCCGAGGGGATCGGTGGCTGACTCGCTAAAAAGATTCGGGCGGCTTTTGGCGTCATCCGGGATCCTCCACAGAAAAAGACCGACGTGCATCCCCAAGGTAAGCCGCGAGGTCGGCAGGGGATTCCCCGAGCAGTCCAGCGAGTTCCTCTCCCGCGAAGAGGCCCATCGAAAGCAGCACCCAGGCACTGCGTCCGGGCTCCGCGAGACGGTGAAACTTTGCAGCAGCCGTCTCTGCCGGAGTCACTGGGGCAGGGGATGAGGGGAGAGCGCGGTGGGCTCGATAGAGAGTAGAAAACAGGATCCGTTTCGCCCGGACCGGATCGGCAGCATCGGTCCGACGGGCAAGCTTCTCGAGCGAAGACTCTACAAGTTTGAGGGCCGTTTCCTCGTGGCCCGTGAGGACGACGGCGAATCTCCATGCGTCGTCCAGAAACGACCACTCGTCAGTTGCGGAACTCATCAAGCCGCAAGGGTATATTCGGGTCTCTTGGGAATCTCAAGCGGCGAATGCATGCCGGGCCGAGGACTTGGCGAGAGGGAGAATCCTGCTCCAGCGGTTGACTTGGCGGCATGGGCCTTTAATGTGGCAGCGAGTTCATGAAGTCGCAACGCCGTCATGTTGTATTTGTCTGCACGGGAAATGTCTGTCGGAGCCCGATGGCCGAGGCATTATTCCGTGCGCTTGTCGAGGGGACACCCGGCATCACGACGGAGTCCGCCGGGGTGAGTGCGGCTCATGGGCAGCCGGCGAGTCCGGATTCCGTGAGAGTCCTGGCGGATGTCGGGATCGATCTCTCGCGATTCCGGAGTCAGCCCTTGACCGGCGAGTTGCTCGATCGTGCCAGCGATGTCTTCGTAATGACGCAGGATCATTTGCGTTTGGTGGACTTGTTTTTTCCCGAGTATTCGCACAAGGTCTCTTTGCTCCGCGCGGACGAGCCCGGGTCGCCCGATGTGCCCGACCCCATCGGCCAAGGACGCGCGGTTTACGAGCAGTGCAAGCGGACGATTGAGCGCGCACTTCCGAACATTCTCAGACGTATTATTGAAGAACCCATGACTACCACTACCGAATCACCGGCCTCGATGCCGGACCTCGCCGCCACCGACCCCGAGATCGCCGGAGCGATCGCGCTTGAGCATCACCGTCAGTTCGAACACATCGAGCTGATCGCTTCGGAGAACTTCACCAGCGCCGCTGTGATGCAGGCTCAGGGGTCTTGCCTGACAAACAAATATGCCGAGGGGTATCCCGGTCGCCGGTGGTATGGCGGTTGTGAGTTCGTCGATCAGGTGGAAACGCTGGCGATCAAGCGGGCGAAGGAACTCTTTGGCGCGGATCACGTGAACGTCCAGCCGCACAGCGGGAGCCAGGCAAACATGGCGGTTTATTTTTCGGTGCTTCAGCCCGGAGATAAAATCCTGACGATGGATCTCGCGCACGGCGGTCACCTTACGCACGGGCACAAGGCGAATTTTTCCGGGAAACTTTATGAGGTCCACCACTACGGCGTCTCCGCGGAATCGGGAACGATCGATTACGATGCCCTCGAGAAGCAGGCGGCAGCGGTTCGGCCAAAAATGATCACCGCCGGAGCTTCGGCCTACCCTCGGATTATTGATTTTGCACGGATGCGGGCGATTGCTGATTCCGTCGGGGCGTTTCTTTTTGTCGATATGGCGCACATTGCCGGGCTGGTTGCTGGCGGGGCGCATCCGTCGCCGGTTGCCTATGCGGATTTTGTGACGACGACGACTCACAAGAGCCTGCGTGGACCTCGTGCTGGACTGATTTTGTGTCGGGAGGCATTTGCGAAGAAGGTCGATTCGCAGATGTTCCCAGGTGTCCAAGGTGGCCCACTGATGCATGTGATCGCAGCGAAAGCCGTGTGCCTTCGCGAGGCGCTCAAGCCCGAATTCCGCGAGTATGCCCGGCAGGTTGTGAGCAATGCCAAGGCGCTTGCGGCGAGGCTCTCGATGCTCGGCTACACGATCGTGTCCGGCGGAACCGATAACCACGTCATGCTTGTGGATCTTCGCCCGCGCGGGGTCACTGGAATCGACGCGCAGACGACGCTCGATAAGGCGGCGATCACAGTTAACAAAAATGCCATTCCGTTCGATACCGAGCCGATCAGCAAGACGGGAGGAATTCGTATTGGCACTCCCGCGATGACGACGCGTGGACTGCAGGAAGAAGATATGATGCAGGTCGCGGACTTCATTCACAGTGCGCTCGAGAGTCGCGCCGACGAGGAGAAACTCGCAGCCATCCGCCGGGAAGTCACGGCGTTTACCTCGAAATTCCCACTGCCTTCGAGTTTTCAATAAGCATGAAGATCTACATCGACGGGGAATTTTTTGACAAAGAACACGCGAAGATTTCGGTCTTCGATCACGGTCTGCTCTATGGCGACGGTGTCTTCGAGGGGATCCGTTTTTACAATGGGCGAGTCTTTCGGCTCGCGGAGCATATGGATCGGCTTTTTGATTCGGCCCGGGCGATTTGCCTCGAGGTCGGAGTCGAGAAGGCCGTCCTGACCGAGGCGGTGATTGAAACGATTCGGCAGAACGAACTCCGCGATGGTTACGTCCGGCTCGTCGTCACGAGGGGATGTGGGGACTTGGGACTAAACCCGGCGCTTTGTCCGCGGGCGACGGTTTTCATTATTGCCTCGAAGATTACGCTCTATTCTCCTGAGAAATATGAGGCCGGACTGGATGTGGTGACATGTGCCACTCGGAGGATCCCGCACGGAGCTCTCAGCCCGATGGTAAAGTCTCTGAACTACCTGAACAACGTCCTTGCCAAGATCGAAGCCCAACAGGCTGGAGCCGGCGAGGGCCTCATGTTGAACGAGCAGGGCTATGTGGCGGAGTGCACAGGGGACAATGTTTTCACCGTCAAGCGCGGTGAGATCTTCACCCCGCCGATCTCATCCGGAGCATTGGCCGGCGTGACGCGTGCCGTGGTTTTCGAGATGGCGGCCGAAATGGGAATTCGCATCAGCGAGCCCGAAATGACGCGCTATGATATCTTTACGGCAGACGAATGTTTCCTGACCGGAACCGCTGCGGAAGTGATCCCGGCCGTGCGACTCGACAGCCGGAAGATCGGCGACGGTCGGCCCGGACCAATCACCCAGCGGATGATCAAGAGATTCCACGAGTTGACAGCGAGCACCGGCGAAGTGATCTATAAGTAAGTATGCAGTGTGACGTCTGCCAATCTAAGGAAGCAACGGTATTTCTCACCCAGATCGTGGAGGGCAAAATGCAGAAGGTAAACCTCTGTGAATCCTGCTCGAAAGAGAAGGGTGTGAGCGATCCAACGGGCTTTGCGCTCGCCGACTTGCTTCTTGGACTCGGTGCCGCACAGGATGTGGAGAAGTCGCCCGGTACATTGAAATGCACGGTCTGTGGATTTACCCAGGCAGATTTCAAAAAAACCGGACGTCTCGGGTGCAGCGCCTGTTACGGGGTTTTCGTCGACGGCCTCCGTGGCATGTTGCGGAACATGCACAAGGGGACGACGCACACGGGAAAAACTCCTGCCGGATTCGAGAAATCTCGCGCTCAAGGCGAGGAGATGCGCTCGCTTCAAGAGAATTTGGATCAGGCCGTCGCCGCTGAGGAATACGAGCGTGCAGCCGATCTCCGGGATAAAATTCGACAGATCGAGGCTGAGCTCCGGGCATGAAGTTTTCGCGGATCATCGCGAGTTCGGGCGAGTGGCTCTCAGGCGACGGTCCGCACCGCCAGATTGTCGTGAGCAGCCGCGTGCGCCTTGCCCGGAACCTCCGGGAAAAGCCATTCCCCGGCTGGGCGAAGAAAGCCGAGCGCATCGAGGTCATGCGTCTCGTCAAAGACGCCGTTGAGCATCTCCCTGAGATGTCGGAATCGTATTCGGAAAATCTCGAAGCGCTCTCGCCACTTGAAAAGCAAGTCCTCGTCGAGCGCCACCTCATCAGCCGCGAGCATGCGGCGAAAGGTGTCGGCAGTGCCGTCGTCATGAACGAGCCCCAAACGTTGAGCGTCATGATCAACGAGGAGGATCATTTGCGCATGCAGTCGATCTGTTGCGGGCTCCAGCTTGAGAAGGTTTTTGGAATGATCAACCGAGTGGACTCTGAGCTCGAAGGCATGTTGGATTTTGCCTTCGATCCCGAGCTGGGATACCTCACGGCTTGCCCGACTAATGTCGGCACGGGAATGCGCGCCTCCGCCATGCTGCACCTTCCAGGGCTGGTAATGAGCGAGCAGATCAACAAAATCGTGAACTCGGTCAACAAGATCGGGCTGGCCGTTCGTGGACTCCATGGCGAGGGGACGGAAGCGATGGGAAATTTGTTTCAAGTTTCGAATCAGACCACCCTCGGCGAGACCGAGGAGGAGATCATTGGGCGCTTGAACCGCGTCATCGAGCAGATTCTCGAACACGAAAAGAACGCCCGGGCACTTTTGGCCGAGCGGAAATCTGTGACGCTCTACGACCAGATCGGGCGGGCCTATGGGATTCTGGCCAACGCTTATTCCATGAGCTCGAAGGAGGCGCTGAACCTCCTCTCGGTCATCAAGCTCGGAGTCGATCTGAGAGTTTTTCCTGAGTCGCGCCGGTTTCCGGTCGATGAGCTCTTTATCGAGACCCAGCCTGCCCACTTGCAAAAAGGGGCCAAGGTGCAAAAAATGTCGGCTGACGAAAGGGACACCTTGCGCGCAGAGATAATCCGCGCCAAGTTAAGGCAGGTTCCGGAGCCCGACATCGCCCGCCTCCACGCGGACGCTGCCGAATCTGGAGAAGAAAAACATGATGAATAACTTCACACCCCGCGCGCAACAGGTCTTGGCATTGGCCCGCAAGGAAGCCGACCGATTCAATCACAATTATGTGGGAACTGAGCACCTCCTGCTCGGGTTGATCAAGCTTGGCCAAGGGGTCGCTGTCAACGTCCTGCAGAAGATGGGTCTCGATTTGGAGACTGTCCGGATGGAAGTGGAGAAGCAAGTCGGCTCGGGTCCCGAGACCAAGATGGTTGGGAACATTCCCTACACTCCGCGTGTGAAGAAAGTCCTCGCTCTCGCCGGGAAGGAAGCGAAAAGCCTTCAGCACTCTTACGTCGGCACCGAGCACATCCTGCTCGGCCTTCTGCGCGAGGGGGAGGGGGTTGCTGCACGAGTTTTAAAGAGCCTTGAGGTGGATATCGAGCGCACTCGGAACGAAATCCTCAAGGAATTGGATCCGAATTTTTCTCCGCAGGAAGAAGGGGACTCGATCCCCACAGAGGCTGGCGGGAAAAAGGACAGCAAAACTCCGGCCCTTCGCGCTTTTGGCCGCGACCTGACAGAGATGGCAAAGAAGGCCGAGCTGGATCCCGTGATCGGACGGGCCGACGAGATCGAGCGTGTGGTCCAGATCCTCTGCCGGCGCACCAAGAACAACCCGGTTCTCATCGGCGAGGCGGGTGTGGGCAAGACGGCGATTGCCGAGGGTCTCGCTCAAGAGATCGTCGCGGGAAATGTCCCGGAAATTCTCCACGACAAGAAGGTCATTACCCTCGATCTGGCCCTGATGGTCGCGGGAACCAAATACCGCGGACAGTTCGAGGAGCGCATCAAGGCGGTGATGGATGAGATCCGTCGGAACAAAAACATCATCCTCTTTATCGATGAGCTGCACACAATCGTCGGTGCAGGATCTGCAGAGGGAGCGATGGATGCCTCAAATATTATCAAGCCGGCATTGAGCCGTGGCGAGCTCCAGTGCATCGGCGCGACAACCCTCAACGAATATCGGAAGTATATCGAAAAAGACGCCGCGCTCGAACGCAGATTCCAGACCGTCAAGGTCGAAGCTCCCTCGGTCGAGGAGACGATCCTGATTTTGAAGGGGATTCGTCCGAAATACGAAGCACATCACAAGGCCCGCATTTTGGATGAAGCCCTCGAGGCTGCCGCGAAGCTTTCGGACCGCTATTTGACCGGCCGTTTTCTTCCAGACAAGGCGATCGACGTGATGGATGAGGCTGGCTCGCGGGCGAGGATTGCCTCGATGACCCGTCCTCCAAACGTCAAGGATATCGAGTTGGAGATCGAAAAAATCCGCACGGAAAAAGAGGCGGCGATCAAGGCTCAAGATTTCGAAAAAGCGGCCGCGCTCCGGGATACGGAGAAGCAGACCCGAGACCGTCTCGATGCCATTTTGGCAGAGTGGCGAACGAACAAGGGAGAGAAGGAAGTGATCGTGACCGAAGACGAGATCATGCACGTGCTCTCGAAGTGGACCGGTGTCCCGCTCTCTCGTATGGAACAGCAGGAAACCGCCAAGCTGCTCGCAATGGAGTCGGAGCTGAAGACGAAAGTGATCGGCCAAGACGAGGCCGTGATTGCCATCAGCAAGGCTCTCCGGCGCTCGCGCGCTGACCTGAAGGATCCGCGCCGTCCGATCGGCTCCTTTATTTTCCTCGGCCCGACCGGCGTCGGAAAAACCTTCCTCGCGAGATCACTCGCCGAGTTCATGTTCGGCGATGCCGACGCGCTCATCCAGATCGACATGAGCGAATACATGGAGAAATTCACCGCATCCCGTTTGATCGGGTCGCCTCCGGGCTACATCGGGTATGAGGAAGGCGGTCAATTGAGTGAAGCTGTTCGCCGTCGCCCCTATTCTGTCGTGCTTTTCGATGAAATCGAAAAAGCTCACCCTGACGTCATGCACCTCCTCTTGCAGATTCTTGAGGAAGGAAAGATAACCGATTCGCTGGGCCGGAAAATTGATTTCCGCAACACGATCATTATTATGACATCCAACGTGGGTGCGGAGCTGATCAAAAAGCAGACCAGCCTTGGATTCGGTGCGCCTAAGCTCGATGACAATTACGACACGATGCGCGACAAGATCCTCGAGGAGACCAAGCGCGTCTTTAAGCCGGAGTTCCTGAATCGTCTCGACGACATTATTGTCTTCCACACGCTCACGAAGCCGGACCTCGTCAAGATCGTGGATCTGGAAATGACAAAGGTCATCGCCCGCATCCGGACAAAAGATATCCACCTTACGCTCGATGTGCAGGCTCAGGAATTCCTGATCGAAAAGGGCTACGATCCGACCTATGGAGCTCGTCCAATGCGCCGCGCGGTGGAAAAATACCTGGAAGATCCGATGGCCGAAGAACTGCTCCGTGGGAACATCAAGCCAGGTTCCGCCGTGCTAGTGAAGCGAGACGGCGAGAAGCTTTCATTCTCAGTCGAGAAGTCTGCTCCGGAGCCAGTCGTCGAGACCAGCGCGGGCTAACCGGATCTCCGCTGGATTTTCGGTGCGAGGGCGTGGGTTTTTATGGCCCCTGTGGCGGTCGATCCGAGATCGACCGATCCTTACGGAGAGACGCGCCGAAACGCTCTCTGCCGAAAATCTCGGAAATCCAGTTATTCCTGTCGAAAACCCCGCCCTAGTATTTCGCGACCGAGGGATCGACGGTGTCCGACCACGCTCGAATCCCACCGACGAGGTTGAACGTCTTCTTGAATCCCGCCTTCTGGAGTTCGCGAACGGCCGTTCCACTGCGAGGACCGAGTTTGCAGATGAACACCATTTCGTCCGTGGAGTCGAGTTCGCTCATGCGTGAGGCGAGTTCGCCGAGTGGAATCAATTTCGAGCCTGGAATTCGGGCGATTTCCCATTCGAATGTCTCCCGGACATCGACAAGAACAAGGTTGTCCCCGCGGTCGAGGCGTGCCTTTAGCTCCGTCGCGGAAATCTCCGGGATGGGAAGCTCGGCGTCCGCTTCGGCCTGCGCTTGCGGGATTCCGCAGAATTGCTCGTAGTCGATGAGTTCGGTAATCGTCGGATTCGGACTGCAAACTGGGCAGGCCGGGTCTTTGCGGATCTTGAACTCCCGGAATTTCATCTTCAGCGCGTCGAAATGGATCAGGCGCCCGATGAGTGGGTCACCGATGCCAACGATGAGCTTGATCGCCTCGATGGCTTGCATGACTCCGATCACGCCCGGGAGCACTCCGAGCACGCCGCCCTCGGCGCAGCTTGGGACCATCCCCGGCGGAGGGGGCTCTGGATAGAGACACCGGTAGCACGGTCCCTCGATGTGTGGCGCAAAAACCGTGCACTGTCCGTCGAATCGGAAGATCGATCCGTAGATGTTCGGCTTCTTGAGAAAGACGCACACATCATTGGAGAGATAGCGGGTGGGGAAGTTATCCGTCCCGTCGATAACGATGTCGTAGGGTTCAACAATCGAGAACGCGTTCTCGCTCGAGAACATGGCATCATGAAGCTGGACCTGGACGTTTGGGTTGATTTCCTTGATCCGGTCTCGCGCGCTATTGAGCTTTTTGCGCCCGACATCTTTCGTGCCGTGGAGGATCTGGCGCTGGAGATTCGAGTAGTCGACAATATCAAAATCGACGAGCCCAAGAGTTCCGACGCCAGCCGCAGCCAAGTAGAGGCCGATCGGTGAGCCCAGTCCGCCAGTGCCGATGCAGAGGACTTTCGCCGCCTTCAGGCGCTTTTGGCCTTCCAGCGTCACCTCAGGCATAATCAAATGCCGTGAATAGCGGGCGATCTCGTCATTGCTAAAATCCACGGATTCAATCCGGGACGGGTCCAAAATACTCTTGCTCATGTGATTCCTAAACGGGTGGGAGAAGATACCCACCGCCGCGAAGAATGCAAGACGTGGGAAATCAGCCCGGATTCACATGCGCCGCGAGCACGCGCTCGATTGTGCCAGTGGTCGATCGTCCCTCGACCATTTCCGCCAAGACAACTCGCCCACCGTGCTGCTCGACCACATCCCTTCCGCTGACATAGTGCGCCCAGTCTTTTCCTTTGACGAGAACCTGAGGCAGGATCTTTGCGATGAGTTCTTTCGGCTCCTCCTCGTCAAAAATGACTGCAAAATCGACGGCCCGTAATGAGGCGATGACGAACGCGCGGTCGGCCTCGGAATTAACCGGACGGGATGGGCCTTTGATCTTGCGCACCGAGGCGTCGCTATTGATCCCGACGCAGAGTGCATCGCCCTGAGCGCGTGCGAACCCCAGATACTCGGTGTGCCCGCGGTGGAGGATATCGAAGCATCCGTTGGTGAAGACGAGTTCCTTCCCCTCGGCGACCAAGCGGTCCCGTTCAGCCCGGGCTTGGGCAGGCGTGAGAATTTTGGCGATCATTTTTGCGAGGTCAGGAGAGCTTCTTGGTTCTTGCGGACGGAGACGACAGCGGGATCGTCGGGAGGGAGGAATGCCGCATACGTCTTGATTGCCGCGCGGTAGAAGGCATCGGCTTTCTGCACGTTTCCGCTCGAATGGTAGAGGACGGCGAGATTGGCGAGTGCCTGAGCAACCTCCGGGTTCATGGCTCCATAGAGCTTCTCATGAATCCCCAGCGCGCGCATATATTCATTCTCGGCATTGGTCCAATCCCGCGACTCCATGTGTGCCACGCCGAGATTATTACAGGCGAGAGCGACTTGAGGGTGGACTTCGCCGTAAAGCCTTACGGCGAGATCGACGGCCTCGGTGTAATGCTGGATCGCCTCGCGAAGATGGCCAGAACGCTTTTCCAGTGCGGCCAAATTGCTCAACAACATACAGTGCTGAGAGAGATCGTGGACCGAGCTGAATAGTTCCAGAGCGCGGAGGTAGCACTCCTTGGCCCGGGCATTTTTCTCCATGTGATCGAGTAAAAACGCCAATTTTGTGCAAACTCTCGCCGCAGCACCAAGGTTCGCATTTTTGAGGTTGTGCTTCAGCGAATCTTCAAAATCTCGAATCGCATCATCGAAAAAACCAGATGCTTGGCAGACATCACCGGAGATTTCCAACGCATCGCAAAGCCGCGGACTATCTGGCAGAAAGACCTGCGTGGCTGCTTCCCGAAACTGTTCAGCGGCGGCACGATGTTCCTCCTTCGAGGGATTGGTGCGCTTGTCCTCCAGGTCGCGACAGAGGACATCCCACAGATTGGCGGTCGTCTGCATGGGCGAGAGTCTAGGGTAGTGCGGCGGTGATGGACGAGAGGAAAATCTCATGTTGCCAAGAACCGCGTCGCAGCGGCCCGGGAGGCCGGAATCCGTCCGCAATACGTCTCGATCGCTGCCAGCGGGTGGGCTTGCTCGTCCATCACGCCGAGCACACGGCAGAGTTCTCTTTCAAAGTGCTCAAGAGCCCGGAGCGAGGCCGACTCCGTGCGGAGGTGGACAATGGCGCGTTTCAGAAGGTCGAACATCTCTGGAGACGGATTCCCGGATTCGGTGGCAAGATCGATCAGTTCAGCGAAGTAGCCACATAGGAAAACATTCGCACAGGGAACACGTGAGGCATCAAATGGGGAGATGAGGCGGATCTCCCGGAGCGTATGCAGACTGGTGCTCTTCCCGATGACATACGCAACCTCGGCATGGAAAAAGAGATCGAGTTTTCCTGCGAAGGGACTTGCCGGCCGACGTGCCCCTTTCGCCATCAAGCGAATCTTCCCCTCGTGCGGGGTCAGCCACGTGGTGATCAGGCTCGTATCACTCCAAGTGTGCCGACGAATCAAGATGGCCTCGGCTTGCTGCATGACCGGAGATTGACAGAGCCGTGCGGAAAAAAACAGAACTGGATCATTCTGGGCGATGGGATTTAAGGTGCCCATGTGTCTCTCAAAGCTTTATTGTTCGCGCCATACGACCTGCGGGCCAGCGTCTTTCCTGATTCTGTTCTACGCGAGTTTTCCGCGAGTGCCGATTTTCTAGGCGATCCCGTCGAACCATCTCAGTGGGAAGGGGCGGCGAACCGGTTGGCTCAGGTCGAGGTGATTGTTGGAACGTGGGGCATGCCAAAGCTCGATAAGGCTTTTCTGGCCGCCGCGCCAAATCTCCGCGCCGTCTTCTATGCGGCGGGAAGTGTGAAGGGGTTTGTGACCGATGCCAGTTGGGAGCGCAAGGTTGTTGTTTCGAGTGCTTGGGTGGCGAATGGAACACCTGTCGCCGAGTATTCGCTGGGCACGATTCTTCTAAGTTTGAAGCGCTTCTGGCACCTTTCGCGAGCGATGCGCGAGCCTGGATCAAGTCCGCCGGAACCGCTCCGGATCCCGGGCGGATACCATTCCAAGGTCGGGCTTGTTTCGCTCGGCGTCATCGGCCGGGCGACGGCACGGCTGCTGCGCCCATTTGACATCGATGTTTTTGCCTACGATCCGTTCCTGCCGAGCGAACAAGCGAGCGAGATTGGAGTAACGCTGATCTCGCTCGAAGAGCTTTTTCGGGAATGTGATGTCGTGAGCATTCACACTCCGTGGATTCCGACCACCGAGCGCATGATCGGGCGGAATCTCATTGCTTCGATGAAGGACGGGGCGACCCTGGTCAATACGTCTCGTGGTGCCGTTATCGCCGAGGATGAGCTCTGCGAGGTTCTCTCCAGTCGGCCTGACCTCTCTGCGGTGCTCGACGTCACTTACCCCGAGCCGCCCGCTCCCGATTCGCTGCTTCGGAGCCTTCCGAATGTTGTGCTCACGCCCCACATTGCCGGGAGCATGCAATCCGAACACGCCCGAATGGCTCGATTGATGGCGGACGAGCTGAGGCGCTTCGTCGTGGGAGAGCCACTGCGCTATGGAATCGACCGCGAAATGTTGGCGAAGATGGCATGAGAGCTGGACTTCTATCAGTCACATTCCGGAAGCTTCCTGCAGAGGAAATCGTTGAACTTTGCCGCCAGAGCCACCTTGAGACGATCGAGTGGGGTGGCGATGTCCACGTCCCTCATGGTGACCTCGTGCGCGCGGCAGAGATCGGTTCTCTCACGCGCGATGCAGGCCTATCTGTCTCGGCTTACGGGTCGTATTACCGCCTCAATGTGAGCGAGGCAAAGGGTCTGACATTTCTATCGGTTCTGGATACGGCCACCGCTTTGGGGGCTCCAACGATCCGGGTCTGGGCAGGGGACAGAAATAGTGCCGAAGCGGACGATACCTGGCGGAATGCCGTGGAATCTGATGCCCTCCGGTGCGCCGACCTTGCCGGGGCTCGAGGAATAACAGTTGCCTTTGAATTTCATTCCGGAACGTTGACGGATTCCCCGGATTCGGCTTGTGAGCTTCTGAAAGCGACGGAGCATCCATTTGTCAGGACGTTCTGGCAACCTCCGGTGGGGCATTCCGTCGAGAGTTGTCTGGAGGGGTTGCGGATCATTATGCCTTGGATCTTGAACGTGCATGCGTTCCACTGGTGGCCGGACAGTTCCACCCGCTTACCGTTGAGGGCAGGGGCAGAACACTGGCGGGCCTATTTGAAGGAATTGCGCGCTGCGGGTCACGATCCGGACGTTCTTCTGGAATTTGTCCGAGACGATAGCCCCGCCGCACTCCGAGATGATGCGGAGGCACTCCTCGAGATTCTTAATTGAGGATCCTGACAAACCATTCCTGGATCATTCCATAGAAGTGCATTTGGAGAAGGGCGCGGTCCCGAGGGCTTTCCGTTTCCATCGAGAGTTCCTCCGCCAGTTCTTTCTCGCCGAACCCGTTTTCCTCTGCAATCGCGAGGCGGGCTTGATTGAGTGCACTGAGCCAAGCATCGGTATGGCTGAAGGGAATTTCCACCGTCCAAAAGTCCCCATCTGCTGAAGCACGCCGAAGGTCCGCCTGAACCACATCTCGAGCTGCCTGAAATCCCGCCTGCAAGTCAGGTTGGACAAATGCACTCCAATCTTCGTTCATCCCCTCATCATCCGCCTCGTCCATCGGCATGGGGTAGAGTCGCCCCTCCACGCGCGGATCGGTCGATCCTCCCGCTGCGGCAATATCCTTCAGCAGATCGAAAAGAAGGGGCGGGACCTGCCGGAATTCCGTCAGGTTGTTTTCGCATGCATGAATCTCCACGGTGGCATCTTACGCGCGATTCGAGCGGGCAGGGGATGAGAAAATGGCAGGCCGTGCCGATTTTTGTGAGTTTGGGGTATTCATGGAAGGATCCTTGATATCCCCATTGATCCAGCAGTAACCTCATCAGGATGTCCTCCGACCCAATGGCCGACCGTGCCGAGCGTGCAAAAAAAATCACGGCGGCGCCCGAGCGTTATAAAGTCTGTGAGGGCTGTGAGTCCATCGTGACCGCCCGAGTCACAACTTGCCCGAACTGTCACGGATACCGTTTTGATGAAGACGCAGCCCGGGTCATCGAGCAAGCGACCCACCTTGCCACGCGGCCCCAGCAAAGCGTTACCGCGGCCGACCTCGAGTAGGAAGGGAGGTGCGCTATTCGGGAACAGCGGCCTTCACGATCTCCGAAAAGCTCCGCGACTCCAAGCTCGCCCCGCCGACCAGAGCACCGTCGATGTCCGGCTGAGAGAGAAGGACAGCGGCATTCGCCGGCTTGACGCTTCCGCCATATTGGATGCGGACTTTCTGCGATGTCGCCTCATCTGTCAGGGCGGCCAAGACTTTCCGCACATGGGCATGGGCCTCTTGGGCTTGTTCCGGCGTTGCATTCCGACCCGTGCCGATCGCCCAGACGGGCTCATATGCAATGACGACATCGAGCATCTGCTCGGCAGAAATGCCTGTAAGGCTCCCCCGAAGCTGAGTCTCCAAGACCGTTTTTTCCTGGCCGGCATCGCGCTCTGCGAGTGTTTCGCCAACACAAACGATCGGCTTGAGTTCGGACGCGAGAGCGGTGATGACCTTTTTGTTAATCAACGAGTCCGTCTCGCCAAAGATCTGCCTCCGTTCGCTGTGACCGAGGATCACATAGCGAACAAACAATTCTCGCAGCATGGCCGGACTGATCTCGCCGGTAAAAGCTCCCGACATTTCAAAATACATATTCTGCGCGCCAAGGCGGATTTTCTGGGATCCACCGAGAAGCTCGGAAAGCTTTGCCAGAGCGGTGAATGGCGGGGCGATGACGATCTCCACGCCCGTGACGTCCTCCACATCAAGGCGAAACCCCTCGAGGTAGCTTTCCGTCTCGGCGACGGTCATGTTCATTTTCCAGTTAGCGGCGATGATTTTTTTACGCATGTGAGATGGTGACTCGCCGTTTCTATTCCCTTGTCTGAATTCCCGCAATACCGTTTCCACGCGATAGAATTAATGTCTTGATCGGAGACAAATCCCGACCCATCGTCATTGCTCGGTATCGGGCCGTGGCTCAGCTTGGTAGAGCGCTTGAATGGGGTTCAAGAGGTCGCGAGTTCGAATCTCGCCGGCCCGATTCCCGACTTTTTTAGCTCCGGTTTATTTCTTCGAGCACAGTGATCGAGTGGGGAGTGATCATGATCTCTGCTTCCCCGGATTCAGGGATTCTCACAGGCGGCAACTCTTCGCCCTTGCGCATTTCGTCCACAACGGAGCGCCGGAATTCCACTCCGACCCAGTTCGTCGGCACCCGGACAAAAACATCCGAATTCCGCCCGGGCCGGTCATGGACGAAGACGATTCGGAGGAGTCCCTCGGGCGTTTCTACCGCCGCTGCATGAACATGGGGAACGAGCCCGTCAGAATGCAGCGAACGGCACACGCGAACTACCGAACGCGGAGGGATGGCCCGCATCAGAGCGCGATAGGCGGGATAAATGTTTGGTGACGCCACCACCGGGCTATCCGGATTGGGCCATTCGATGAGCCCCCAGCGTCCATCCACCGTAGGATCTACGCAAAGTGCCCAACGAAGAAAACCATCCACGCCTTCGTTGATCGCCCGAACGATAAACTGAGCGTCATGAATCGCCGCGGAATGGCACCCAGCCGTCTCATAGTCGCGCTGGCCCCAGAATGGCCGACCAAAGAAAAAGGTTCCCATTTCGGTGATAAAAAAGGGCTTTCCCTGTTGCCCGGCAAAGTCCACCCAGCGACGGATCGTGTGGTGAAGGAGGCTGTGCGTCGTGACAAAATCCTCGGTTGGCTCGGACATCCAGTCGGGTTGATGAAAATACGCATGCATGTCCCATGCCGCCAGTGATGGGGAGGGATCTTCTCCGCAGGCCATAAAATCCAGTGGCGGCATCTGCCACGAACAAAGGTGACCAGGCCCGATGAGCCCGAGATCGCCTTCGCCGTCTTCATCTAATACTCTCCTCACCTGCCGATAAGTTTGAGCCAAGACGCGCACCTGGCTGTCTCCCTCGGCAACGGAGAAGTTGTCGGGATCCCTCGCGAGCTTTCCCCAGATCGGCTCATTAAAAAGCCCCAGCCATTTCAACCGATGGAGATTGAGATCCTTTCGAACATGCCGGACTAGGGGGCGAATGTAGCGCTCAGCGTAATCGGCCGGATCCCGCGGGGCTCCCCGCCAGCTGACTTTGCCGCTCGGGTCGGCCTCCACCGGCCCGCCATCTGCCCGGCGAACCTGCATCGAACATGGAGTCCACCAAGGGTCGAGCATCCAATTGACACCATGACGTTCACACCATCCGTCAAACCACTCCAGCTTCCGCCACAGATCATGCGAGTGGTCAAATCCCCCGGTCGCGTCATTCCACGGCGAGACATCCCCATCCACTACCGAGCCTTCCAAATAACCAATCCGCAGGAACCCTGGTTTCGCCTCGTCCAACAAACGCCCGATCTGGTCCCATCGATCCTGATCCGCTGTCTGAGGATAGTAGCGCTCGCGCCCAAGAAACACATTGAACCCAATCCCCTCCGCCATTTTCCGCGCAGGGTCTTCAATCGAGAACACAATTTGCGGGAGTGCCGCAGGATTATATTTCATATTCATAGCTACTGAGGGGGTTGCATTCGAAAGGTGGAGCGTCCGGCTGTTCTCGCGGATGAGTGATGATTTAGTTTGCCGCCAGAAACTCCCGCCGGATGGAGATGGGTATCAATGCTGTCCAGCCGCAAAAGTCAGGCCGGGCCGGCAAGCCGTAGGCGGGAAACTCGGGGGAATAATTTTCCCAAAAAGTTCCGGTTGCCTGAAAGACACGGTCTACGGCCCGAACAACCCGCGACGAGATCGACGAGGCGAGGCCTTCCTCTCCAACCTCCCGAAGCCCACGCAGGACCATGTAAGTCGTGGGCGCCCACACGCCGCCCCGCCAATAGTTTCCCCATGGACAATAATAGGGGTCATCTGCAGGCAGGGACGGAACAGGAACAGGTCTCCCGAATGCCGAAGGATCGCGCAAAGTCCGGGCGAGAGCGCGGTGGATCGGTCGGTCGGCGGCCGCCCCCGACCAGAGGGTCCAAAACATACCGATATGACGGCGAGGAAGTTTTTTTCCGAAACCCAGATCGCAGTAGAAGCCAGCCCGTGGATCCCAGCAGCGGCGATTGATAATTTCATTGATGTCATTTGCCTGCCGGCCCCAAGCCTCCGACTCCAAGGTCTTCCCAAGAAGTGCTGCGATCTCTGAAAGTTGGCGGGCATCGAATGCCATCTGGGCTGAAAAATCGACGGAACGGCCCTGTCGATTCCACAGCGGTGAGTGCTCCAAATCGGCAGAGTTTGAGATGGCGCGCGCAAATCCACGAACGGACGGGTGGCATTTCTGAATGGGAATCTTCAATCCCAGGCCGTCCGGAGTCCAACCCCGGGGCGAGCGGGAGATATTGTCCATCCCTGACCCGTGTGCATCTGAAATGAAGAGCCCGTCGTCGCAGCGATAGGTTGTTTCAAGAAACTGGTGGAATCGGACTAGCGAGGGATACACCTTCCGAAGGCGGGGGATATCTCGGCACGGCTGCTGGAGCTCCATCTCGGCCCAGGCGAGTAGGGGAGGGTTCACAGAGATCGGGTGCGATGGATCCCAGATGTCTTCACCCTCCGGACTGATTTGCCGACAAATAAAACCGGTGGCCCTCTGAACCCTGTAAAAATTGTCGAGGGCTGGTCGGATGGGCAGTGACGGCGTGTGCTTTGCCCATGCCGCCAACATGCAGGTGTCCCAGAGAAAGAGATCTCCATTGAAGGCGGCGTCAAGGTAGCGATTCTTGAAAAACGGTGCCGAACGACCACCGCAGATCTTCTTCTTGGCAATCTCGATCGCGGCACTTGTGACGTCGTTGCTCACAACTTTTCGCGAGAGGCACAAGACAATGTGCCACCTTCTATCCACGTCGAGGCGACGGGCTGACAGGTCGAGGCATCTGTTCCCCCCGTGCAAGCTGAAACAATGCGTAGAGCCGCCTGCTCCGCCAACCGCTGGCGGGACACCTTCATCGTGCTCAAGGGCGGATGGCTGTGCGCAGCCATTTCAATCCCATCAAAGCCCACCACGCTGACCTCACGGGGAACATCGATCCCAGCTTCTTTCAGGGCGGCCATCGCCCCGAGAGCGAGGTTGTCGTTGCCCCCGAAAACTGCCGTGAATGGCAATTCGCGCTTCAGAAAATCGGCCATCGCCGCCTTGCCATCTGCCACCTCCAAACCATGGGCCTCGACAACGTAGCGGAAGGGGATCGCATGCCCGGCCTTCTCGCAGGAGGAAAGAAAGCCCTGCAGCCGCGAGTGCATGCGCAATGGGGGAGCCGCATTCAAGTGGACGATGGGAGGCGCGATTCGTGTCGAGCGGTGGGCTTTCGAAATCTCGGGCGGCGCGGTCTTCGGAGTCCTCTTCGGGCCAAACGACTACGTGCTGGCGCTTGGACTCGGCAAGTGGAGCAAGCTGAAAGCCCTGTATCTTCTGTCGGGACTTACCGAGTTGATTTCCGAGCAGACGTTTGCGGATGCAGGTGTGCCGGCAACCGATAGCTGGCAAAGAGTCGCGCTCACTCTGGATGCCAGCGAGTTTCGGCTGACGGTTGGGTCGGACTTTGAGAAGACCGGTTTGATCGAAGCGGACGGCCGTGCGGCACTCTCGCGGCGGACGAACCTCTTCATGCGCATCGGATCATTCCAAGGGATGGCCATACTGCCAGAATTGCGCGAGAATCTCTAGTTGACGGACTATTGAGGCACCTGCAATGGCGAACCTCGGTCAGTTTGCCCGAGGATGGGCGTTGTCGTAGGCCCGTTTGAGGCGCTCGGTTGTGACGTGCGTATAGATTTGGGTCGTTGAAAGGCTCGCGTGGCCGAGAAGGGTCTGGACGCTGCGGAGGTCGGCGCCATTGTCGAGGAGGTGCGTGGCAAAGCTGTGGCGAATCTTGTGCGGCGAGAGGTTCGATGGGAGTCCGGCTTGAATGAGACGCGACTTGATCATGGCCCAGATCGAGCGTCCGGACAGGCGGGTTCGGGATTTGTTCAGGAAGAGCGGACCGCGGTGGACCCCTGCGGCGTGGCGATAGCGGGATATGGCCTCAAGTGCTGGGCCCGTGAGCGGACACATCCTCTCTCTCGCGCCTTTGCCAGTGACGCGGGCCGATTCGCCGATGGGATCGACATCTTCGACATCGAGACCAGCGAGTTCGGAGAGTCGCATGCCGGTCGAGTAGAATAGCTCGATAATCGCCGTGTCCCGCGCGGCGGTCCAGGCCGGGGCTTGGTTTGATTTCGGATTCTCCGCGGGTGACTCGATAAGGTGCCCCATTTGTCCGGTCGTGAGGAAGCGAGGAAGGTTTTTCTCGATTTTCGGAAGCAAGATTTCCCGAAGAAGATTCTTTGTCACATGGCCACGCATGAGGAGGAACTCGTGAAAGGCACGGAGGGCCGAAAATCTCAGTCGGACGCTTGCACGAGCCATGTCCTTCTTCATGAGATCGAGCATCCAAGCGCGGTAGTCGGTCGCCGTGAAGGATTTCCACGCCCCTTTCGGACGAAACTTCCGAAACTCACTGAGCGAGGTCCGGTAAGTCGTGACGGTGCGTGGAGAGGCATTTTTCTCTGCCTCCAACCACGTCACGAAATCATCAACCCACTTATCCACGGGTCCGCCGGCGCGTCTCTGGCTCAGAGTTTGGCACCCATCGGAACAGGTAGGGCAGGCTGCGATGTGTGGCCGACATCTCCAGAGCGACCCGTAGCCCGCTCAAATGTGAGCGTTGCGGACCGTGTCTCGACGCCATCCGGTGAGGTCGCTGTAATGGGAATCTCATACGAGCCATCCGGGAAGATGAAATGATGGCGAAATGTCCCGTCGGGATTCAGTCGGACAGGTTTCCCATCAATCGTCACTTTTGCCTGAGGGTGCGTGCCACCGTAAAAGATGACCTCGGCATTGACGTGCATAAAGAAATCGCGTTTGGCGAATTCGAATGACCCGACATTCTCCGATCCTCCCCAGCTACTGGTCTCCGCATGGCTCCAGCTGGTGAGGGCCGCCTGCGACCAACTGGTCAGGTCCGCACCCGCCCATGACGACAATCCGCCGTGGATCCAACGTGAGAGATTTGCTGCGGGCCAAGATGAGAGCGCACTGGTCGACCAGCTTGAGGTTTCGCCAGCACTGGCCCACGAGGAGGGGCCGCCGGCCCAGCTCGTCAAAGCCGAGACGGCCCAGCTCGAAAGTGCTCCGGCATTCCACGAAGAATTTCCGGCGAGGGCCGTGATCGCGCTGAAGAGACTGCTCTCCGCTGCACTCCAATCCGAACGTGCCATGAGTTCGCTCGATTGTGCCGAGCTGAGGCGCTCTTCAAGATGCTTTCGCACTCGCGAACTCAGTTCCTCCGAAGTGAGGGATGATGACGACATCTCTGCGATGAGTTCCTTCCCGAGAAGAGCCTCTAGAACGAGATACTCATCTGAGCCAAGCGGGAGGTGAGGATCGAACTGCGTGGGGAGGAGTCTTCCCTCCTTCTGGAGCCGCCCGAGGGCGTGCAGGAGCGTTTCGCCGTCGTGGATGGCTTCTTGAATGTTATCCATGAGACGCTGGAAGCTCATGTGCAATGGCAACGTGGCGTAGTCGAAGTCCGACGAGCCAGAGATTTTGTCAGGTGGGGTCTTGATTGCAACCGAAGCGGCGAGGGGATTCCACTGATTTCCTCGGTAATAACCGATCTCGACCGAATAGGTTCCTCCGGCGCGCTTCACGGGAATATACCAGTTTTTTGTCTCGAATGGGACCTCGATTTCCTCTTCAACACTTGAGGCTTCGCCAATAACCCGGAGAAAAGTCTTTCCGCCCGGATGAAGAGAAATATCGATGTCCCAATAGGTGAAAAGCCAGTGGGGTTCCTGCGCGACTAGAAAAATCGTGTCCGACCCGTAGGATCTCGGAAGCTCACCGAGTTCGTCGATTTGTAGAGGGCCAACGCTTGGTGTTGGAATTCCCTCAGCGGCAATTTTTTTTCCATCGGTCGACTTTTTCTTCATCGTTTTTCCTCGGTTAATGATTCCCTCTCCCCGCACGCCATTGCAACCACACGGTGTCCATGGCTGCAACGTTTTTCTCAGTTTCTCATGCTGCCGTCGAGGCAATGCGCCAAATTTCTGTGGATCACTTGATTTCAGGCCCGCTGTGCGTAACTTCCGAGCATGAACATCCAACTCACCGCTTTGATGACTTCCGTCGTTTTCCTCGCGCCATGGGCTGGTGCGCAGGAGCCAGCAACCGCGTCTCCCATGGCACGGCAGTTGAACGATTCCTTCGCAGGTGTCTTCGCAAAAGTCGCCCCCTCGGTCGTCGTCATCGAATCAAAGTCTTCGGTGGCGCGCTCGATTCCAGGCCTGCCGAGAGGTCTCGAGTTCTTTCTGAAAAGGCAGGATGGGAACTCCGAATCCCAAGAGCCAAATGTCGGATCGGGGTTTATTTTTCGAGAGGACGGACACATCATCACAAACAACCATGTGATCGAGGATGCTGATCGTATCACGGTCCGCCTGCACGATGGTCGCCAGTTTCCTGCGGAGGTGATCGGGGTGGATGACCGGACCGATCTCGCGGTCATTAAGATTTCGGCGAGCGATCTCACGGCGGTGGAGATTGCCGACAGCGACACCGTTCGGGTTGGCCAGTTTGCGTTTGCCATCGGGACGCCTATGGACCTTCCATTCACATTCACCGTCGGCGTCGTGAGCGCGAAGGAGCGGAGTTTCGGGGGATCTTACGGCGAGTTGATCCAAACCGACGCATCGATCAATCCCGGGAACAGCGGGGGGCCGCTATGCGATATCGACGGGAAGGTGGTCGGGGTCAATACCCTGATTTCCGGTATGAATCGGGGCCTCGGCTTTGCAATTCCGGTCAATGTCGCGAAGAACGTGGCCAATCAACTGGCCGACAGCGGTCGGGTTCGGCGTCCGTGGCTCGGGATCTCGATTGCGGGGATCGAGGAAAGTGTTCAATTTCAACGAATATTCCCGACGGTTTCAAAAGGCGTAGTTGTGCAAGGGATCGAGCCCGGAGCCCCAGCGCAGTCCAGCGATCTCCGTCCGGGAGATGTCATTGTGAAGGTTGACGGCGTGGTCGTCGGACTCGCTGGCGAGCTCCAGCGGCAGATTCTTTCAAAGGCCATCGGGCAAAGGGTGAACCTTGACGTCTGGAGGCAAGGGCAAGTCGTGCAGGTTGCCGTGCAGACTGGCGAGCAGCCAAGCTTCCAACGGGCTTCCATGCGCCCCCGCAGCCAAGTTCCAAGGGCTCAACCGGCTCCGAATCAGCAACCGTCATCTCCGGGAATGACCTATGAAGACGTCACGCCGGAGTCGATGGCCCGCCTTGGTTTGCGAAAATCAGAGCTCGGCGGGGTTGTGGTGACGGCGGTTGAGGAGGGGAGCGAAGCTGCCGTCGCGGGGCTGAAGGCCGGAGACCTCATCAGCGAGGCTGGTGGACGGAAGGTCCTGAACTCGCAAGATCTCGCCAGCATTCTGGCGTCGGATGCGCCCGGGGAGGGGACGCTTCTTTTGATAGAGCGCGACGGGGCAAAGACGTTTGCGATTCTAAAGCCCGAATAGCGGGCAGGCGGAAACCTGCGGATCAGGTCGCGTTGGGCTCGGGAGGTTTTTCCTCAACCGCGGCTCCATCTTCTTTCTTCGCCCCGACAAAAAACTTTTCGACGAAGAAGAAGCAAGCGGGGATCAGAAAAATAGAGAGAAACGTTGCGGCCAACATTCCTCCGATGACGGTCGTTCCCAGGACACGGCGGGAGACTGCTCCCGATCCGGATGCGAGAGCCAAAGGCAGGGTGCCCAGAATAAACGCAAATGCCGTCATAAGAATTGGGCGGAGGCGGAGCTTGGCTCCGGCAAGAGTCGCTTCCACGAGGGGCTTGCCCTTCTCATATTCGTCCTTCGCAAACTCGACGATCAGGATCGCATTCTTCGCAGCAAGTCCGATGAGCATGACGAGACCGATCTGAGCATAGAGATTGTTTTGCATTCCTCGCATCGAGAGAGCCGCAAACGCTCCGAAGACGGCGACAGGGGTTGTCAGGAGGACACTGAAGGGAAGTGTCCAACTTTCATATTGCGCGGCCAAAATCAAAAAGACGAAGAGCAAGGACAGGGCAAAGATCGCGGACGGAGGAACCCCTTGCGCGGCCTTTTGCTCCTGATAGGACATGCCGAAGTAGTCGAACCCCATTCCCGCAGGCATCGTCGAGGCGAAGACATCCTCCAGCGCTCGCATGGCTTGGGCAGTTGAATAGCCCGGGGCGACGGACGCATTGATCTGAGAGGCGCGGAACATGTTGTAGCGCATCGTGAACTCCGGACCAAACGACTTCTCTGCCTCGACAAACGACGAGACCGGCACCGGTTGGTTCTGGTTGTTCGTCACATAGAAAAGCCCGAGGTTTTCAATGTCCGTGCGGTATTCACCCTCGGCTTGGATATACACCTGCCACTGGAGTCCAAACCTGTTGAAGTAGTTGACAAAGTAGCCGCCGAAAAACGTCTGCACGGTCTGGTAGGCATCGCTGAGGCTGACGCCTTGGACCATCGCCTGCGCCTGATCGACTTTGAGGAAAATCTGCGGAACGTCCCAGAGAGCCGTCGTAAACAGGCTGGTGAATTCCGGGCGCTTCTTCGCCGCTTCCATAAACGCCTGGGTATTCTTTGCGATGAATTCCACGTCGCCGCCGGTCCGATCTTCGAGCATGAACGTCACACCGCCAGCGGTTCCGATTCCCGGAATCGCCGGGGGAGGAAAGGCGAAAGCCGCCGTGGGTTTCGCCAGAGCCGCGAGCTCCCGATTGATATTGGCTTGAATCGCATCAATTTGGAGCTCTTTGCTTTTTCGTTTCGACCACTCCTCCATCGCGATAAAGAAGAACCCCGTGTAGGTGCTCTGCACCGTGCTGAGGAGGTTAAATCCGATGATGGAAGTGACATGCTGAACGCCGGGAGTCTTCTCGAGAATCTTTTCGATTTCCGTCGAAGCCGCCGCCGTCTGCTGGAGCGACGAAGCGCGGGGGAGCTGGACGACACCAAAGATATAGCCCTGATCCTCTTCCGGGATGAACGCCGTCGGCATCGTGCTGCCAATCCCGCCTGCCCCGAGTGCTAAGAGGAGGAGCATTGCGAGGCTGATGACAATCTTGCGAATCAATCCTCGACAGACTCCGACATACCCATCCGTCGCTTTTCCAAAATACTTGTTAAATCCCCGGAAGAAGGCGCCGAGCGGGCCGCGCGCCTCTTTACGAGGACGGAGGAGAAGCGCGCCGAGAGCGGGACTCAACGTCAAAGCGTTGAAGGCAGAGATGAGAACCGAGACGGCCATGGTGACGGCAAACTGTTGATACATGGCTCCCGTGATTCCCGGGATAAACACGGTCGGGATAAATACAGCGGCCAAGATCAGTGCGATGGCAACGACCGGGCCGGAAACCTGTGACATTGCCTTGAACGCCGCGTCCTTTGGCGAGAGACCCTCTTCGATGTGCGATTCGATCGCCTCGACGACGACGATGGCATCGTCCACCACAAGCCCGATGGCCAGAACGAGTCCGAAGAGCGAGAGCGTATTGATCGAAAATCCTAACATTGGGAAAATGGCAAACGTCCCGATGAGCGAGACTGGCACAGCGATCAATGGGATCAACGTCGCCCGCCAGCCTTGGAGAAAAATGAAGACCACCAAGATCACCAAAACCATTGCCTCGAACAGAGTCTTGACGATTTCCTTCATGCCCTCGGTGATGGCGAGCGTCGTGTCGAGAGCGACCTCGTATTTCAGGTCATCTGGGAAAAGTGCGGACTGTTGTTCGAACAATGCCCGGACCTGCTTCATCGTATCCACGGCATTCGAACCCGGCAGCTGATAGACCGCAACGATGGCAGCATTCTGGCCATTAAACCGGCCCTGCAAATTATAGACCTGCCCGCCCAGCTCGACGCGCGCAACGTCTTTCAAGCGGACGATGGACCCGTCCGGATTCCCACGGATCACGATATTTTCGAAGTCCTCGGGAGTGACCAGCCGACCGGTCGTGTTGACCGTGAACGTGAAAACCTGCCCCGGCGGGACCGGCTCGCCGCCGATCTGGCCGGCGGGATTCACATTGTTCTGTGCATTAACGGCGCGGATGACTTCCGGAACCGTGATGTTCAGGGTGGCCAGTCGGTCGGGCTGCACCCAAATGCGCATCGCATACTGGCCAGCGCCGAAGATGCTGACGCTCCCCACGCCGTTGACCCGGGTGAGGGGATCATTGATGTTGATGTAGGCGTAGTTGGCCAGAAATGTTGGGTCGAACGTGCCCTTTGGCGAGTAAATGGCGAATACACCGAGAGGCGATGAGAGGGCTTGCTCGACCGTGATTCCGAAATTCCGGACGTCTTGGGGCAACTGTGCGGACGCCTGAGTCTGCCGCATCTGTGCAAGGATCTGGTCGGTCGTCGGGTTCGTTGATGTATCAAAAATGACGTTCAGCGACATCATGCCATTGTTGGCATTGATCGAATACATGTAGTCCATGCCCTCGACGCCGCTCATTTGCTGCTCGATCGGCGTCGCGACCGACTGCTCAACAGTCAGCGCATCCGCCCCGACGTAGGTCGTCTGGACCTGAATCTGCGGCGGGACGATATTTGGATACTGAGCGACTGGCAGGCCCGCCATCGAGACCAAGCCTACGATGACAGTGATGATCGCGATGACCATCGCGACGATTGGACGGCGGATGAAGAAATTCGACATGGGCCGTCAGTTCGAGGTCACCTTTGTCGGGGCCGCCGGGGAGGGGGTGGGAGCCTGATACGGTTGCGGGTTGACCGTTGTTCCAGGACGCGCTTTCTCGACTCCGCCGACAACGACTTTATCTCCGACCTTCAGCGGGCCAGTGACGACTTGGAGTTGCCCAAAGGTTGGGCCCAGCTTGACGAAAACTGGCTTCGCCACATTGCCCGGGCCAAGGGTGACTACAAAGAAGTTTCCTTGGAGTTCCACGGTTGAGGCCTGAGGCACGAGCAGTGCCCCTTGGATTTCTTCCGACGGTGCCGTGATCCGGGCAAACAGCCCCGGGCGCAGGACCGAATCGGGGTTCGGGAACAGAGCGGTAATCTGAATGGTGCCAGTGGAAGAGCTGATCTCGCGGTTGACGAAATCGAATTTCCCGAGGTGGGGATACTGAGTTCCATTGGCGAGTTTCAGCTCAATCTTGGCCGGAGTGTCCACCTCGGTTCGAGACTGGAGTTTGGCCAACAACGGGGCGGCTTGCAGGTATTCTGCCTCTGTAATCGCGAAATTTGCCTTCATCGGATCGACCTGCGAGAGCTGGGTGAGAACTGTCGTGCGGCCGCCAGGGCCAACCAAATCGCCAATCTGGGCCTGCGCAATGCCAGCAATCCCGTCGAACGGCGCCTGGATCGTGCAGTAGTCAAGATTCACCTGAGCAGCCTGCACCTGCGCTTCCGCAGCGGCTGCCGCGGCAATCGCGGCCTGCGTGTCTTGATACGAGGTGTCGTATTCCTGTTGGCTGATGACCTTTGTTTGGTAAAGTTGGGTCTGTCGCGTCAGCGTGATCTGCTGAAGTTGGGCCTTGGCGACGGAGTTTGCATAACTTGCCTGCGCTTGTGCCAGCGCTGCCTGGAAGGGCCGGGGATCGATGGTAAAAAGGAGGTCGCCTTTCTTAACGAACGAACCTTCTTTATAATTCTGAGTCAGAAGATATCCGGTCACTTGCGCTTGGATACTCGCATTCTGGTATCCATCGAGCAGACCCACCCAGGTGCGCGACACCGTGACGTCCTGTTGAATCACCGGTGTGACCGTGACATTTGGAGGAGGCACCTCGGGCTTCGGCTTCTCGCAGGAAGCCAAGAGGAGGGATACCAAAACGACACCGGCTGGTAGGAATTTTTGAGCCATCAACGCGAAGTCCTTACCATCTCCGGGGAAAGACGACCAGAGAAGAATCGTAACAATTCAAGTTCGTTTACCGGGTCTTGGGAGTGGCCGCCCCGGGATCCGAGGTGCCAACACCCTGACCCCGCCGCCGAACGCCTAGCAGCGAGAGAAGTCTTCCCGAGGACGCGCGTCGAAACGCATCGAATCCACCAAGCGGGGCGACGTCTCTCGGTCCCTCCTGTGCCCGTGCCGTCTGTTCCTCTGCCCATGCCCAGAGATCGTTGCCCGCGTCGAGTTGGTGTCTTCTTTTTGTTTTCATACGAGAGAGGGCGCTGTGCGAATCACTGTCCGGAGAACGCCTTGGATGACGAGCTCGTGAAGTGGAATGAGGTCTGGGTAGTTGGTGTTTTCTGCCTGAAGATAACATTCGTGACCTTCCCGGATGAGGCGTTTCAGGGTGACGTCCCCGTCGATCAATGCCGCCACGATATCCCGGTGAACAGGCGGGCGATCCTCGAGGATCGCCAAATCACCGTCTTTAATATGCGCGCCAATCATCGAATCGCCGCGAACCCGAAGTCCGAAGACGCGCCCGTTGGCCGAAATGCCCAGCGCAGTAGGATCGATCTCGAGGAATTCCTCCGTCTGGGCAGATTCTTGATGATCCGGATGTCCAGCAGGCACCATCCCCAGAATCGGAATTCGGAAGATCGAACCAGATGGCTGACTCAAAACCATAGATCGGGCACGGCCTCCCGCGCGTTTCAAAGCCCCTTTGCGTTCCAGTGCCATGACATGCCGATTCGCCCCGAACGAACTGGCAAATCCGAACCGCTTCTGAATTTCCCGTAGTGTCGGACTCCCGCCATGGTCTCGCTGAAATTCCTCGATGAACCTCAAAACCTCCGCTTGCTTATCTGTGAGCAACATAGTGCTCATAAGAGCACCATCTCAAAAAACAGTCAATAGGGAAGTATTGCCATTTTTCAAAAATCTCTCCAATCGATTCTACTGGATGCGATACAAATGAGAGGATCCCACAACTTCGCTCGGCGACCCGGCGCCTCTGGGGCTCGAGCCCTAGGAAAACTAGCGGAGATCTAGGGGATCCAGCGAAGCTCGTTTTGAGCCCTCTGCATTTTCATCAACAAGATATTCACAAGGCGTCAAGAACCTCTCCCTCAATCGAATACCTATAACCTCATATAATATATGTAGGGTATAATTGACGTTATCCGCGGGCGTTTTGGGCTCCCTTTTGGGCATGTCGCCAGAAACTATGCAATGATTGACAAGCCCGGCATCGACCCCGGCTGGCGCCGGGCTCGACGCTGGCGCGTCGGCAGTCCTTCCGCGCTCGTCCGCCCGAGGTCGCGCCCCCACGGGGCCGCATCCCTCGCCCGGCCGCATCGCTGTCCGGCCTGCTCGATGCCCCTCCGGTCGTCCCCCTGAAAATTCGTTGCTCATGCTCGTGAGTGTCCGGCGGTGCTCACCGGGCGGCCCGATCCCTACCACGTCCCCACAGAGCCCGGCAAGGGCGATTTCCGCCCATTCCTGCGCCCGTTGTGCGTCGCTGACCCCTCGCGTTTCCTCGCTTCCGATCACCGCCTCGACCTCTCCGAAGTCTTCCGCTCTGGCCGTCACCCTTGCCCGGCCCCTCGCGTTGAGTTCCAGAATCGCCACCAGTTTGCGCCCGATCCCGCCCAGATCCGCCACGTTTGCCTTCCACGCCGGCACGATGCACCCGGCCCACGGCTCCCAGGTCAGGCTCGATTTCCCTCGGCTTTCCTCTGGAAACCCGACGCAAATCCTCGCGACTGGCGGCACGCTCTCCGATCCCGCCAGCTCTAGGCTGGCGCACTCTCGCCCATCCTCCGCTCTCGGCAGGTCCTCCCGCTCTCCTTGATCCTCTGCCCCTCCGCTCGGTTGTTGAGGGTGCAGGGGCCTTGCTGCGGGGCTGTTCCGGTCAGGCTTGCGGGAGGCGTTTTCTGGCTCAGCGGGGCGGCGGTGCGCCCCTGATTGGCCCTCTCGGGTCGGTTGTTGAGGCTTAGGCCGCCCGGCCCTTCCGGTGCTTCGCACCTGACCTGCCGGTGATTCGCTGGCCCCCTCCTCACTCCTCATTTCCCCCTGTATTCGCTCGCTTCGCGAAGCTGGCGGCCCTGACTCGCTCGCAACTATATGTAGGGTATAATTGACGTTATCCGCGGGCGGTTTTGGCTCCCTTTTGGGCATGTCACCAGAAACTATGCAATGATTGACAAGCCCGGCATCGACCCCGGCTGGCGCCGGGCTCGACGCTGGCGCGTCGGCAGTCCTTCCGCGCTCGTCCGCCCGAGGTCGCGCCCCCACGGGGCCGCATCCCTCGCCCGGCCGCATCGCTGTCCGGCCTGCTCGATGCCCCTCCGGTCGTCCCCCTGAAAATTCGTTGCTCATGCTCGTGAGTGTCCGGCGGTGCTCACCGGGCGGCCCGATCCCTACCACGTCCCCACAGAGCCCGGCAAGGGCGATTTCCGCCCATTCCTGCGCCCGTTGTGCGTCGCTGACCCCTCGCGTTTCCTCGCTTCCGATCACCGCCTCGACCTCTCCGAAGTCTTCCGCTCTGGCCGTCACCCTTGCCCGGCCCCTCGCGTTGAGTTCCAGAATCGCCACCAGTTTGCGCCCGATCCCGCCCAGATCCGCCACGTTTGCCTTCCACGCCGGCACGATGCACCCGGCCCACGGCTCCCAGGTCAGGCTCGATTTCCCTCGGCTTTCCTCTGGAAACCCGACGCAAATCCTCGCGACTGGCGGCACGCTCTCCGATCCCGCCAGCTCTAGGCTGGCGCACTCTCGCCCATCCTCCGCTCTCGGCAGGTCCTCCCGCTCTCCTTGATCCTCTGCCCCTCCGCTCGGTTGTTGAGGGTGCAGGGGCCTTGCTGCGGGGCTGTTCCGGTCAGGCTTGCGGGAGGCGTTTTCTGGCTCAGCGGGGCGGCGGTGCGCCCCTGATTGGCCCTCTCGGGTCGGTTGTTGAGGCTTAGGCCGCCCGGCCCTTCCGGTGCTTCGCACCTGACCTGCCGGTGATTCGCTGGCCCCCTCCTCACTCCTCATTTCCCCCTGTATTCGCTCGCTTCGCGAAGCTGGCGGCCCTGACTCGCTCGCAACTATATGTAGGGTATAATCGCGGTTATGTAGCTCGAAGCGAAAGCTGATGGCGAAACGATCGGTGGAAAATGGCGCTATTCAGAGACCTGACAAATGAAAACCATACTTTCATTTTAGCGTAACTATACTACTTAAATAATTTATCATTAGCATATTCGAGCATCTCATTTATTCCCGACTCCATCTCCGCAGAAATCGGAATGACTCGAAGCTTGGGGAATCTCACTTGGAACTGATTCATGTGATCCGCAGAGCTAGCGATATCCATTTTGTTGGCGATGATGCAGCTCGGCTTTTTGAGCAATGTGGGATCGTAAAGGCGGAGCTCCTTTCTAAGGGATTGATAGTCCTCAATTGGACTCCGACCCTCGGATCCTGCCATGTCAATAATGTAGAAGAGGCACTTGCAGCGGACGATATGGCGCAGGAATTCATGTCCCAACCCTTTGTTGAGGTGGGCGCCTTCGATGAGTCCCGGGATATCTGCAACGGTAATTCTTCGATATTCCGGAAGATCAACGACGCCCACGACCGGATGGAGAGTTGTGAAAGGATAAGGGGCAGTTTTCGGGTGAGCAGCGGAGATTTTCCCCAGAAGCGTAGATTTTCCGGCATTCGGATACCCGACGAGTCCGATATCGGCAATCGTGCGAAGTTCGAGGAAAAACCACCCCTCCTCACCTGGATAGCCTTTTGTGTGTTGCCGGGGCACGCGATTGGTGGAGCTCTTAAAGTGGGTATTCCCCTTCCCCCCATCGCCCCCCTTGCAAAGCAGAAATCGCTGTCCGGGCGAGGAAAGATCTGCGAGCGGCTCATCCTCGACCGGTTCTTGAGAGGTTTTGCCCGCGCGATGAATCACGGTGCCGATGGGAACCTTTATCAGTGTATGCCCAGCCCCGCGACCGTGCTTATCCTTACCCTTCCCATGCCCGCCGCGCCCGGAGCGGACGAGGGGTTCAAAAAACAGCGCGACGAGATTGTCGGTATCGTGGTCGGCTTCCAGGATGATGTCCCCTCCCCGTCCCCCATCTCCTCCGTCCGGACCGCCCCGCGGGATAAACTTTTCGCGACGGAAGCTACAGCAACCGTTGCCGCCGTCACCGGCCTTGGCGTGAATACGTATCTGATCAACAAACTTCATCAACGGAAGGCTGCCTGAAATCCGCGATCGAGTCGAATTGAATGTCGGATCTTGCCTATCCGGGACTCGCCGTCCGGCGTCAGCTAGGTTTGCCTTGAGCGTCGGCCAACCGCGCAAGAACTTCTCCGGCGAGGAAGAGCGAACCTGTCATCAAGACGGGGTGGGAACTTCCGCTGATGGCGTCCAGTGCGGCGGAGAGATCGTGAAATGTCTGCGATGGGCGACTTGTCATTCCTTTGAAGGCTGCAGCATCTGCCGTCCGTCCGCTGGATATCGGAACGAACCAAAACTCCTCGGCGATCTCATCCAGAACACGGATCATTTCTCCGTAGTCTTTATCGTCGAGTGCCCCGAAGACAATCGTGGCACGCTCGCTTGGGAAGGCCTTCTTCCAGGCGTCAACAAGGGTGACGACGGCATGAGGATTGTGAGCCCCGTCGACAATGACTCGGTCGGCCATTCTCTGAAAACGGGCGGGCCACCGCACATCGAGCAATGCCTCCATGACGAGAGATTCCGCGATTCCTAGTCCTGCCTTCTGAATCGCCAGCGCGGCGAGGGCGGCATTCCAAGACTGGTGCTCACCTTCGAGAGCGATATGGTGCGGCCACGGGTTCTGGACAAACGTCAGTTCACTCCTGGAGGCCGAGGCCCTCTGGAGCAGGACCTGTTCCGCTTCCCCTGTCTGCCGGGCGGAAACAACAGGAATCCCGGGTTTGATGATCCCGGCCTTCTCGACGGCAATTTTTCCGATCGAATTTCCGAGCCACTCGGCGTGGTCCATCGCAATCGGGGTAATGACAGACAGGACCGGAGTCACGGCATTGGTGGCATCGAGACGCCCGCCCATCCCTGTCTCCAATACGACAAAGTCGCAACCCTCCGCCGCGAAGAGGTCGAGCGCCAGCACCGTCGCAATCTCGAAGAACGTTGGACAATGATCCCATTCATCGGAAAGCGTTCTCAACTCTGTCAGCCCGTCGGCTACGGCATCCTGAGCGACCATTGTTCCGTCAATCTGGATGCGCTCGCGAAAGTCCACGAGGTGCGGAGAGGTATAGAGACCGGTGCGAAATCCGGCACGCCGCAAAATGGCATCGAGCATCGCGCAAACGGACCCCTTTCCGTTCGTGCCAGCGACGTGAATGATCTTCAGGCCTTCATGGGGATTACCACGGCCGACGAGTAATCGAAACGTATTCTCCAGCCCGAGCTTGATGCCGAATTGCTGCGTCGAAAGAAGCCACGCGAGCGACTCTTGATAAGTCACTTGATGGAAAAATACCCGAGCAGACTTCCCAGGGTCGCTTTCATCTTGGCGCGGTGCACGATCAGGTCGATGAGCCCCCTTTTTTCAAGAAACTCGGCGGTTTGGAAATCAGCCGGCAGTGTCTGGTGGGTCGTCTCGCGGATCACTCGGGGGCCGGCAAATCCGATCATGCTCTTCGGCTCGGCGATGATGATATCGCCCAACGACGCGAAACTGGCCATCACGCCGGCCGTTGTGGGATTGGTCAGCACGGCCACGTAGGGCAACTTCGCCTCGGCATGGAGTGCCAGCGCTCCACTGGTCTTCGCCATTTGCATCAGGCTCAACATTCCCTCATACATGCGCGCCCCGCCAGATGCACAGACGAGGATCACTGGCATTTTCCGCTTGGTAGAAAGCTCGATGATCCGGGTGACTTTCTCGCCCACGACGGAACCCATCGTTGCCGCCAGAAATGAAAAATCCATGACCCCAAGACCGACTGTAACACCCTGGATTTTCGCCGTTCCGGTAATGATTGCATCGACCAAACCTGTCTTCTCGCGGTAGGTCCGCAGCCGCTCGGCGTAGGAAGCGACTCCTTGAAATTGCAGGGCGTCCACGGACGTGAGGCTGGCATCGCATTCTTCAAATGTCCCCTCGTCCGCCAGCAGCTCAATCCGCTGCCTCGACCCCAGAGTAAAGTGATGCCCGCAAGCCGGGCAGACATGGAGGTTCTCTGCCAAGGCCAGATTGTGGATCATTTCCCCGCAAGGATCGCACTTGGTCCAGAGCCCCTCGGGCATCTCACGGGTTTTTCGGACGAGAGCTCGAAGGATGGGTTTTTTAAAAATAGCCATAAGTTGTATTTCTAGCCGCGAGCCACGGTGAGCGCACGAACGGAGGCGGCCCCGGCCTCAAGGAGAGCTCCGGCGCAGGCATCCAATGTTGATCCTGTCGTCAGCACATCGTCGACGAGGAGAATTTCTTGATCAGTCACATCGGCATCTTTGCGCAAAACAAAGGCATCCCGCAAGTTTTGCCTGCGTCCCTTGCGATCAAGCTGGGTCTGGGTCGTGGTGTAACGTCGGCGAAGGAGGACGTCGTTCACCGGCAGAATCACGCGTTTTGATAGTGCGCGGGCGATCACCTCCGCCTGATTGAATTCCCGCTCCCTCTGCCGCCTCGGGTGCAACGGAACGGGGATCAGACAGTCGAACTCGCACCCGGATAGTCGCGAATCCGCGAGTCCTCGTTCCATCACCCCGGCCAGCACCCGTCCGAGCCAAATCTCGCGGCCATACTTCAAGCGGTGAATCAGATCCCTTACAACACTCCGGCTCAGCGAAACGGCGACGGCACACTCAAAGAAGAACGCCTCCCCTCGACAGTTCGGACACGTAAAAACCGGCGTGTCTCCATGGTAAGGCTGCGAGCAAACGTCACAACGCGGCGCCTCGATCCATGTGATCTCAGCCAGACAATTCTCGCAAAAATCATATCCCTCACCCACCCGGCAGCCGCAGCCCGCACAATGCGATGGGAACAGCAGCGATCGAAACGGGCTAATGAACGCTTCGCACTTCACGACGATAAAGGAGAAAGATAACAGCGCAGGTGACAAGGAGAGCAAAAACCGGCACGAGACCGGTCGGCACCGCTCCGCTCACAACATTCGGCCCGACCCATGGCAACAGGGCCTCCGGCGGACGAATACTGAATCTTCCCAGCCATTGCAATCCCTGCTGACCGAGGATCCAGCCCGCGTGGAGCCCGATCGCCAGATAGAGCGATCTCGTCCGGAGTGTCGCCACGGCCAGAAGGAGCCCGGCGACAAGCAGGGAGAGAGTCCCCCAGGCCAAAAGCGGAAACGGAGGCGCACTGGAACAGACCAAAGGAATTTGCTCGAATCCGCTCAGCCACGTAACCGGGACAGCTTCGGTTGGTCTTGCGATTCGCATAAAGTGGACTCCAGCAAAAATGGCGGACGAAACACAAGCCGCACCCCACGCGGGCAAAACGCGGAGAAGCAAACCCAGAACGACTCCCCGAAATAGAAATTCCTCGATGATCGCGACAACCGATGCCGTCCCGAGGATCCTCGCAAATCCGGATACCCCGAGATTTTCCCGAAACCGATAGATCTCAAAATAGAAGTATCCGGCACCCAGCAAGACTATTGGGATCATCGCTGCGGCAAACCCGGTGGCGAGATCGCGCCACCGAAATGCGTTCCGCTCGATCCCCAGCTGCGAAATCCGGGAGATGCCAATCCACAGGAAGGCCGGCCACAAAAGGACCAAGGCGGAAATCTGAATCGAGCGGGTGAAGTAGCGATGGAACGGAAAGCCTTCGAGGAAGGGCACGATGCCTGCAGAGGCCAGCGAGGTTCCGGCCCAATACGCCCATGGCGAGACAACGCAACCGGCAACAACGACCGCACAAAGGTAGGCGACTAGGCGGAAAAGAGGATTCGCATTTCGGTTCACGACCGACACGTTATGCGGTAGTTCTCGAGCCAATGCGAGACGTTTGGAATACCAGCCAGATCAATGCGTGGGATCGAGATCACACCTGGCACCCGTTCACCCAGATGCAGTCGTGGTGCGCAAACGACCAACTGGTCCTTGTCGAAGGGGACGGCGCTCTGGTGCGCGACAGCGAGGGGAACGAATACATCGACGGAAATTCGTCGATCTGGACGAACATCCATGGCCACCGCCACCCGACGATTACTTCCGCGATCAAGCGTCAGCTCGATCTTGTCGCCCATGTCTCATTCCTCGGCACATCGAACGCGCCGGCTGCAGAGCTTGCGGCAAGACTCTGCGGATTATTTCCGCCAGGAACCCTGACCCGAGCCTTTTTCAGCGATGACGGGTCGACCGCCGTCGAGGCAGCTATCAAAATGGCCGTGCAGTTTTGGCAGCAGACGGGACATCCGAAGCGGGTCAAGTTCGTTGCGTTTGATCACGCCTACCACGGCGACACCGCTGGCGCTGCGAGCCTTGGCGGCATCGGAACATTCACCAGCCGATTTGCAGGCCACCACTTTCCGGTCATTCGGATTAGCTCGCCGGCCGAGCTCGACACGATCCCGGAATTTCAGAACCGGGAGATCGCCGGTGTCATCATCGAGCCACTCATCCAAGGTGCCGCCGGAATGCGAGTCTGGCCCAAAGGCCTCCTGCACGAGCTTCGTGCGAAATGTGACGAGGGGGGGACCCTTCTTCTCCTCGATGAAGTGCTCACGGGATTCGGACGCACGGGAACACTTTTCGCCTGCGAACAAGAAAATGTGATCCCGGATTTCCTCTGCCTCGCCAAGGGGCTGACGGGAGGCTTCCTTCCGCTCGCAGCGACCCTAACCACCGACCGGATTTTTTCAGCCTTCCTCGGTGGCTTCGATGAGCAAAAAACCTTTTACTACGGACACAGCTATACGGCGAACCCGCTCGGGTGTGCGGCGGCCTTGGCGAACCTGGATGTTTTTCGGGATGACAATGTCCTCGACCACCTCCAGCCCAAGATCGCGCGATTCCGCGAGGTCCTTGTCGATCTGAAGAGAAATCCGCACGTCTGGGAGGTGCGTCAATGCGGTTTCATCGCGGGCATCGAGATCCGCAAAGCCGATGGCACCCCGTTCGCATGGCAGGACCGCACCGGAGGGAGGATTTGCGAAGCGGCCCGCCGCCAAGGACTCCTCACTCGTCCAGTTCTCGATACCATTGTCCTCATGCCCCCGCTTTGCACTTCCTCGGAGCAGTTGGAGGCAGCCGTCAATGCCATATCTACAGCCCTCGCTGAGATTCTAGGGTAATCGGGCGGGTCAGACATCTGAGAGGCACTTGAGAAAATCGCGCGAGACAACTTCGATGTTCCCGGCTTCAAACAATGTGATGTGAGATCCGGGAACAGACAAAATTTCCAATTCCTTCACAAGTCCGCTCCAACCAAGATCGGGTGGCGGGTCAAAAACTCGCCCGCCGTGGTCGCGGGCCCGCAGAAGCGTCAGTTTGCCGCCGAATCTACCCGGCTTATACAAATGCATCGAGGCCGCGTGAGCCGCCCGGAGGCTTGGATTGCTTCCGCTTGCGCTCTCATTCGGCGCATTTTCCTCTGGGGAATAAAACCTGTCGATAGTCCGGCGCGCAAAATATCGCGTGAGGCACATGGCTTTTCGCACCATTCCGCTCGCCCCCTTCTCTTCAAGGTGGCGGCGCAGTCGCTCAGGTAACCTGGCTTTCGTCATCTGCACACCTGGCGCGAGCGTGTCCAGAACCGCCAAGAATGACACCTCATCTCCCGCCGCGACCACTTGTAAAGCCATCTCGTAGGCGACCATCCCGCCGTAGGAATATCCTGCAAAAAAATAGGGGCCGACCGGTTGTCGCTTCCTCACCGTGCGAAGGTAAAGTTCAGCCGTCTCCTCGATACTCGGAACCACATAGGCCTCTTTCGAATGCAGCGCCGGAGACTCAATCGCCAGCACAGGTCGATCATCCTGGTAGGCCGCCATCATTTTTTTGTAGAGCAGGACGCCCCCATCGCCACCGTGCACGAAAAACAACGGCTCCCGAGCTCCGTCAGGGTTCAGCACGGCGAGCACCGGCTTCGCGGCTCCTTCAAATCGGTTAGCCGTCAGCTCGCGGTCGATAAAACTTCCGAGAATTCTCAGAGTCGGAGCCCGAAGCAATGTTGCCAGTGGCAGCACCAGGCCAAATTCCCGATGGATTCTCGAGAACAATCTCAATGCCAAGAGCGAGTGGCCACCCAAATCAAAAAAATTATCGTCGCGGCCGAGCGTGCTGGCCCCGAGCAATTCGCACCAGATCGCACTGAGACGGATCTCGGTCTCTGTTTCTGGCGGGGCCGACCTCGCATGCGATCCAACATTGGGATCCGGCAGCGCGTCGAAATCCATCTTCCCACTCGTCGTCAGGGGAAACCGTTCTACAAAAACAAGCGAGTCGGGACGAAGAAACGCGGGAAGCCTACCAGCCAGAAAATCTCCGAGCTCTTGCCGATCCACGATTCCATGCGGACGAATCCACGCGACAAGGGTCTTGTTAGATGCGGTCCGGCCCCGGGTTCCCACCCGGCACTCGGCGACCTTAGGGTGCATCGCCAGTGCCGCTTCGACCTCCGCCGGTTCGACCCGAACTCCTCGAATCTTAACTTGGCGATCCCTCCTTCCAAGAAATTCAATGGCCCCAGATTCGCTCCATCGGGCCAGATCTCCTGTTCGGTAGAGCCTCCCGGCACCGGGCACCAAACCGTCAACGAAAGTAGCGGCCGTCCGCCCGGAGTCGTTTAGATACCCCAGAGCAAGACCGTCGCCGCCGACGTAGAGCTCGCCGGGGATGCCGACGGGAACCATTTGCTGATGATCGTTGAGAATGAAAACCGTCGAATTCGGAATCGGCTTTCCAATCGGCACCGACGAGAGAGCGAGGTCCTGCGAGGTGATCGTCTGGCACGTTGTAAAGGTTGTGTTCTCCGTTGGTCCGTAGCCGTTGATCAACCTCGTTTTGGGAAGTGCCGTCATCGCCCGCCGCAAGTGGGGAGCCGAGAGAACGTCTCCCCCTGCTAGCAAATTTCTTAAACCAGAAAGATCATCGAGATGCTCGTCGACCATCGTTTGAAAGAGCCCGGAGGTTAGCCAGAGCGTCGTCACGCCTTCTTTCCGAACAGCACTCGCGATCCGGTCGAGCGCATAAGCACCCGTGCTCGGCACGACGAGCGTCGCCCCGCTTAGCAGCGCACCCCAGATTTCAAACGTCGATGCATCAAATGAAAGCGGGGCGGCCTGAAGGAAAACCTCGTCCTCACGGAAGTCCATGTAGTCCGCCCCCCTGACCAATCGAATCACAGCACGGTGGGGAACGACAACGCCTTTGGGTTGTCCGGTTGAACCGCTCGTATAGAGGACATACGCAGCGTCCATCGCCGTCGCGGCGGTCATCGGCGGAACAACCGGAGCGGCTTGGAAACCCGGAACGGAAACCATGCGCACGCCATCAATCACCATGGCCTCGGTCGTTATCACCACCGTCGAAACGCCGGAATCCCTGAGCAGGAACTCAATTCTCTCCCATGGCAAAGCCGGGTCAATCGGCAGATAGGCACCGCCAGCAAGGAGGATGCCTGCCAACCCGACAATCACATCTAACGTGCCTGATGTAAAAATCGCGACCGGTCGACCGGGCTCGATAGCTCCAATCTCCCTTGCTAGCGCACACGCCCGCCAATGGAATTGTTCATATGAAATCCGCCGCTCATCTTGGACGAGTGCGATGTTCGACGGATGCTTGCCCGCGATCTCGGAGAGGAGTTCTCCGATCGTCGAGTCCCTGGGATAGTCCGTCCGCCGCCCACCCCACTCGATCAACCGGCGCCGCTCGTCCTCTCCAATCATGTCCATTTCATCAATCGGACACTCCGGATTCTCTGCCGCGGATTCCAGCAACACTCGAAATTCCGCCACCAAACGTTTCGCCGTGGATGGCATGAATAGATCCGTACAGAAATCGCAGGAGATCCGCCAGACACCATCCCGCTCGACGGAAAAGAAATGCAGATCAAATATCGCCCCTGGAGAAATTGACGGAATGGCTTGGAGCGATATCCCGCCAAACGACGTGGAACTCACGAAGTCTCGCTGGTGGGTATAGTTGATCTGAAAAAGCGGATTTCTCCCTGCATGCCGCTGGGGACGCAGCTCCTTCACCAAGGTTTCAAACGGGATGTCATGATTCTCCATCGCCTCGAGCGCGACGACGCGCACGTGATCAAGAAGCGCGGAGAAGCGAGGGTTCCCAGATAGGTCACATCGAAGGATCACCGTGTTGATGAATGTGCCAATCAGTGGCTCCAGTTCGGGACGATCTCGTCCGGCGACTGGACAACCAACCACCTGATCATCAGATCCACTGAGGCGCCTCAAGAGGATGTTAAAGACAGCGATAAAGACGTGAAAGAGCGTCGATCCACGCGTTGTTGCATAGTGTCTCAATCGCTCGGTGAGCTCGGGCGGAATCATCTCAGAGACGATCTCGCCATTCCACTTCTTCACCGATGGCCTGGGAAAATCGGTGAGCAATTCGGTCTCCTGAAACCCCTCCAACCGCCGCTTCCAGAATTCCAATTGCGCCCCAACCTCCGGGCCAGCCAAAAACTCGCGCTGCCACACGGCATAGTCGGCGTATTGAATCGGAAGCTCAGCCAAGGTGTCCTGGCGTCCGGCCAAGAGGTTTTCATAATGCGCCGCGAGTTCCTTCACGATCAATCCAATAGACCAGCCATCGGCTATGGAATGATGGGCGGCTATGTGGAGGACATGATCCTCTCCAGCCAAACGGACGAGGAGAACCCGCATCAAAGGAAGTTTTGAAAGATCGAAGGGCTTCCGGCCCTCTTTGGCTCCCAGCCGGTTCAGCTCGGCTTGCTGGTCGTCGCCCGAAAGGTGGGAGATATCGACAAACCGAAGAGGAACCCGAAACGTTGGAACCACAACTTGGTGGAGCTCTCCATCGCGCTCGCAGAATGCGGTCCGCAGGATCTCATGGCGTTCCACGATCAGGTTGATAGCCTCCTCAAAGACTTTGAGATCGATCGGACCCTTTAAAGAAAAACGAGTCGGAATATTGAAGGGCATCACCGACAACTCGACCTGATCGAGAAAGAAAAACGCCTCCTGCGCGACCGAGGCAGGGAACTCCAGAACATCGTGGCAAGCTAAAGCATCAGGCTTGTCGGCGGTAGGCATCTCGCTTCAATTTCTGGATGGGTTTCGAGGCCGGTGCGGACTCTTGGACACCAATCGCCCGGCAGATCGCGGCAACCGTTCGTTCCCGAAAGATCGTTGCAGGGCGAACGGGCAATCCGGCCGCTGTGGCCCTTGCGCTGATTTGGAAAATCAAGATCGAATCTCCCCCAAGATCGAAGATATCATCTTCCACCCCGAGCGCACTCTGATCGAGAACTTGCCTCCAGATATTCAGAAGTTTCACCTCGTTCTCTGTGCGGGGCTCCACTGGCATGCGGTCACCCCGCGGAGTTGACAAGTCAGGTGGGTGAAGTGCTTGCCGATCGATCTTTCCATTGGGCGACACCGGCAGGCTTTCGACCTCCACGAAATGCATGGGAATCATGTAGTCGGGCACTTTCCCTGCAAGGAATGTTCTTAAATCAGTGGCCGAACTAGTGCCGACTTCGCTCCTTCGAATCTTCGGGACGTTTGCTAACGAATACCCCGTCCAATGCCTCCCCCAATCCACAACCCGACGATCATTCTGCGGAACAAAAACCGCGTCGAGAAATCCCTCGGTCCCCTCGCCCTGCCATCGGACATGCGCGCAGTAGCCTGCCTCCGCCGCATTCGCATAGATGTCCTCGGCAGACATTCCGCTTTCAGTTGTTGGGATTCCAGGTGCGGGCATATCTCCAGGCGCTGCGACCAAGGCCGCATAAAAGGCAACCGGAGACGTGAGTCGAACGTCTGGGATCCCACGAATTGCGATGACGCCATTTTGAGATCCCAAGATTGAGCGAAGAGAATCTCTTGAAAGCGACCTTCCGTCGATCCAGTCATTAATCGCAACCTTTTCCGGGACCGCTCCAAAGTGAAGGATGGCATCGTAGTGATACGTGGTGGTTTCGTTCGTCAGTGCCCCTCGGCGGAGAAGAATCTCAACATGCGTCAGGCCTGGAATCCGGAGGCGCTCGAACCATTCGGGATCGAGGCAGAATTCCGTCTCGTTTTCGATCCGCCGGGCGACACGCTCTCGAAGATCGCCGCAAGTCGTTCCCTCGGTCTGGCGGATCGCCATCGAAGAGGCATGATACACGGGCATCAGGGAATAGGACTGGACGTCACCGATGAAGATTTTCCCATTTCCGTCAAGTCGCTTAGCGGCTCCGGCGAGAACCCGCTCGAGATACGCCTCACTTGGAAAATACTGCGTGACGGAATTGATGATTACCAAATCAAACGCCGCTTCTGGAATTTCCGAAAAATCATCCGCAGCGCGCTGGAGGATCTGGATGGTGGGCCCTGCCATCCTTTCGCGCAGAGCTACGACGGCATTCTCGGCAATATCGCTCCCGACATACCGCTCGACCGACGGGGCGAGGCGCGCCAGAATCTGACCGGTTCCGCAGCCGATCTCGTAGACTTTCGTTGGTGACAATCCAGCAATTCGCTCTGTCGTCGAGCGGATCCAATCTTCGACTTGAGAGCCTGCATCATCGATATCGGCCCAACCAGTAATGACGGCATCAAGCGCGTCAAGCCGCCCGCTCCCAGCCTCCTCGATGGCAGACTTGAAAAGCAGTTCCCATTGGTCTTTCCAAAGTTCCGTTTCGTTCGTCGGCTCCGTCGCCTGGCGAAAATAAGCGACGAGCCGTCCAGAAAATTCCCGAACGACTGCCTGCGCAACGCCCGGGCATTTTTCCAACCAGCCTTCAATCTCGGCGGGTTCGATTCGAAATCCGCGCACCTTCATTTGATCGTCGATTCTCCCGAGGCACTCGACCGAACCGTCAGCTCGTCTCCTGGCCAGATCGCCCGTCCGATAAACCCGACCGGCATCCCGAACCGGGCCAACAACGAATTTTTCTGCAGTCAATTCCGGCTGGTTAAGATACCCCGTTGCCACGCCTGCACCGCCGATCAGCAACTCTCCCGAAACGCCCACTGGCTGGAGTTCCAGCGCAGGATTCACGATGTAGAGTTGTGTGTTATGGATTGGATACCCAATCGAGACCAGGCCATCGCCAACCGATTGCAGCCCGACCGTTGACCAGATCGTTGTCTCGGTCGGGCCATAGACATTCCAGACCGACCCGCATAGCGCGCCCAATCGGTTCACCAATTCGCGCGGCACCGCTTCACCTCCGACGAGGGCTTTGAGTCCCGGAGATCCCGACCAACCCGCGTCGAGAAGAAGCCGCCACGTCGCCGGCGTCGCTTGCAGGACGGTGACTCGTTCGGCAGCGATGGCATCCGCCAGCAAATACCCGTCGGCTTGGCATTCTTTCGATGCAATAACGACAGTCGCTCCGACAATGAGAGGCAGGAAGATCTCCAGCCCCGATATGTCGAATGACAACGTCGTCACTGAGAGCAATGTATCATCAACTGACAGGCCGGGATCTCGCGCCATTGAGAGGAGAAAGTTCGCCAGTGCCCGGTGGGGAACGACCACGCCTTTCGGTCGTCCAGTCGAGCCCGATGTGAAAATCACATACGCGGGACATTCCCCGCCGACTGATGAGGGAACGAATTCCGGGTCAGCTGGCATTTCGCATTGGTTAAAAGTTACAACCTCAACGTCACTGCTCTCTACCGCTGCCCTCGTGGAATCTTCCGCAAGAATGATCTTCATTCGCGAATCCTCGCGCATTCCAGCCAGACGCTCTGGTGGGAATCCAGGATCCATCGGGACATAGGCGGCACCAGTCTTCAGAATTCCCAGCAAACCCGGAACCATTTTCTCCGAGCGTTCCAAGCAAAGGCCGACCAAGTCGCCCGGCCGCACCCCGCTTGCAATAAGACTCGCCGCTACCTTATTCGATACGCTCTCCAACTCGGAATAGCTAATGTGCCGGGAACCAAAAATCACCGCGGGCTTGTCAGGGAAACGCTCTGCAGTTTTTGAGACCAAGGTATGGACCGGGACACTACTGTCAAACGGTTGGTGGGTCTTCACCCGGTCCGCGAGCAACAATGCCAATTCCTCTTTCCCAAGAACGGGCAACCGCTCCACCTTTGTCTCTGGAGCCTCCAAAATCCCACAGATCAACGCCTCAAACGACCGCAGCCATCGTTGGATCGTGGCGGTATCGAACAGATCCGTATTATACTCACATTCGATCTCGAGGCCCGACCCGCGATCAACGAGATTGAAAAACAGATCGAAATTCACGAACTGCTTCGCATTCGTCGCGACGCGAAACTCAAGCCCGTCGAATCCGAGTCCGTCAAATCCAGAGCGGTCGATGTTAAACATCACCGAAACCAGTGGGGAACGCGACGGATCCCTGGGCACATTTAACGCACCCAGCAAACTCCCGAACGTCTCGCCTTGATGCTCATACGCATTCAAGACGTTTTCCCGGACGTCGCGCGCGAACTTCGTGAAGACGTCTCCGCTGCGACAGTTCACGCGAAGCGGGAGAAGATTCAAGCAATGACCGACAAGTTCATCGCAACCAGCGACCGTCTGCCCGGCAGTTGGCACTCCGATGACGATGTCGTCTTGGCCGGTGAGCCGGTGCAGGAGAACCGCACAGACAGAAAGAAGAGTGGAGAATAAGGTTCCCCCGAGCTCAGAGGATCGTCCTCGCAGCGATTGGACCACTCCGGGCTCGAGCTCGTGTGACTCCATCGAACCTCGAAACGATTTGACGAGCGGTCGAGGATGATCCGTGGGCAGGTCGAGATCGCGCGGCAGCGCCTGATAGACGCCCAGCCAATACTCGCGGTCGGTTGCAAATTCACCGCGCGTCCGCCGAACCGCCAAATCGCGGGCATAGTCGGCAAATGACATGGGCGGCGGGAGCATCGGGATGCGACCGGCCCGGATCGCGTTGTAACTCTTCGACAGCTCATCAACAATCATGCCAATCGACCACCCGTCGCAAACCAAATGGTGCGCGGAAAAGATTAGCACATTCCTATCCTTAGCAACCGACACGAGCACCCACCGAACGAGTGGACCGCGCTCAAGATCGAATGGTATCCCCGTGCTCTCCCGGCGAGCCTCTGCGAGCTCGTCCCCACGCCTTTCCGTCAGAGAGAATTCCTCCGGTGCCTCATCAAAAATCTGCTCGAGTGTTTCAAGGCAGAAGCGGCTCCGCAGCGCCGGATGGCGTTGTAAAATGTGGAGCACAGATTTCTCCAATGCTCCTCGGTCGAGCGCTCCATCGAACTCCAATGCGATCGACTCGTTAAACGCCTGGTTCGCATCGTCACCCATTTGCGCCGCCAGCAGGATCTCTCGCTGTGCTTCGGTGATCGGCGAAGAGTCGTATCGCGGAAAGCTTGTTGAGATCGGGCCTGGCAACCCATCGGACCTCGCGGGCAGGAAGCCGGCCTCTTGCATCTCGGAAACCGATTCCGCAAAGGCCCGCACGACATGATCGAAGTCCTCATCGGTATGGGCGAGCGTCAAAAAGATCGGACGATTCTCCCAGACATGGACGCCTCTCGCGCGAAGGTGATACCAGAGCAAGCTTACAAATCGCAGGTCCGCCGGATGCTCGATCATCGCAAACGCGCTAAAGCACGGCATTCGGAGCGGGACACCAGCAGCGACGAAATTCGCCTCGATCATTCGGCACAGGCGAGCGGTCCTCTCGGTCATACGCAACTGCAAACCTGGCCCAGCTTCCCGCAGGCGCTCGATCACGGCACCGGCAGCCGCCAGCGCGAGCGGGTGCCTCACAAATGTCCCTGCAAAAAACGTCATCCCAACCTCGGGCACGCTCGCGTCCCCAAATCGCCAAGCCCCGCCGTCGAGCGCATCAAGGTATTTGCTGGATCCCGCGAGGATCCCAATCGGAATCCCGCCGCCGATCACTTTCCCGTAGGTTGCCATGTCGGCGCGGATTCCGAAATAGGCCTGCGCGCCACCCGGATGGCATCGGAATCCCGTCACCACCTCGTCAAAAATCAGAGCGGTTCCAGACCTCGTGGTGATCTCCCGAACGCTGCGAAGAAAGTCTCTCGGCTGGACGCCAGGTCGCCGACTCTGGACCGGCTCGACGATTACTGCTGCCAATTCGTCAGCGTGTTCTCGCAGGATATTGAGAGACCCGGGATCGGCCCAATCGAGCACGAGCATATTCTCGATGAGCGAGGGCGGGATCCCCGGTGCAATTGGCTGAGCGCGGTATTCCCCATCGACCCAAGCCCCACGAACAAGGACCTCGTCGAACATCCCGTGATAGTCTCCGGTAAAATACGCCACACGCGACCTCGCCGTAACGGTTCGCGCAACACGAATCCCGGCCATCACCGCTTCCGATCCCGTATTGCAGAATGTCGCCCGCTCCATCCCGGTGATCTCACAAATCGCCCGCGCGATCGGACCGGCTGCGGGTGATTGCGGGCCGACTTCGATTCCTTCGTGCATCTGCTTTTCAAGAGCATCCATGAGCCACGCCGGCGAATGTCCAAAAAAATAGGCACCGAATCCCATCGTGATATCAACATAGGAATTCCCATCCAAATCACGAATCTTCGAACCCCGGGAATGTTCGGACACAATCGGATAGAGCATCTCTTTCCAAAGCGACTGAAAACCCGAGACGGCCCGAGGATCTGCATAGGACCCACGGTATTGCGCCGCATACGCTTTCGATGCTGCCGTGCGCCGGGTGTAACGATCTATGAGCTCATCGAGCCCGGCACGTTGGCGCTCTGTCAGTTCACCCGAGGCCGAGCGTTCCATCGGTCGGTAAGGACCGAATCGGGAAACAGCCTCGCTCTCAGGCGACGCCGATGGCCTCTTCACGACCCGCAACCCTGAACCTCTAACAGACGCCACACGGTTCGGGGCCGACGGCGTTACGGATGGCTTTGACTTTTCAACAAAGGCAACGAGGGAGGAAAGATTCGGTAGCTCTCCGAGGAGTTGACGAAAGGTAACCTTCACCCCGAATCGCGAGAAGATCGCAATGCTGACTTGCGTGAGCAGAAGCGAGTCCAGACCGATGTCCTCGAACGTCGCCTGATCGTCCGTCATCTCGTATCCGCTCAGATCCTTGAAAAGACACCGCATCGCCTCGCCGAGGCTTTCGGTCTTCGTCGGCTCGGGTTCCGCCTCTTCGGTGACGGATACCCGACCGGGCTCGATCCAAAACTTCTTCCTCTCAAACGGATACGTCGGCAGCGGGACCAGACGGCGAGCCTGTCCGCGGAAGTGGGCGCTCCAGTCCTCAATCTCTCCAGCAAACCATGCAACCGCAGGGCCAAGCGCCGATTCATTCTCGTCCGACCTCAATGCCTTGATCGCCTCCGGATGGTCCGACACCAGCACGGCGCGACGAAACGAAAAATACCGTCGTCCAACCGCGAGCGTGTAGGAAACGTCGGCGAGGTCGAGCTGCGGATGCAATTCCAGAAAATCGGCCAGCCGGTCAGCCATGCAACGCAAAGCCGATGGAGTCTTGGCGGACAGGAGGAGCAGGTGCGGTCCCGGACTCGGTGTCGAGGGAGTGCCTAGAGGAGCCTCTTCCACCACAACGTGCGCATTCGTCCCGCCGACACCAGCAGCTGTGACGCCCGCCCGTCGAGGCACCTCTCCCCTCGCCCACACAATCGACTCACTCGCTGGAAAAAACGGACTGTTCTCAAAATCAATCTCGGGATTCGGTTTCTGAAAATTCAGCACCGGAACGATCTTTTCGTGCTGCAGCTGGAGCACGGTTTTGATCACGCCCGTCGCACCCGATGCGACATCGAGATGTCCGATGTGACCCTTCGCCGAACCCACGGCGCAGAATCCGTTCGCCGTCGCTCCACCTTCCCGGAAGGCTTTCGTTAGTGCTGCGATTTCAATGGGGTCACCCAGCCGGGTCCCAGTTCCGTGCGCCTCAACATACGAAATGGTCGAAGGCTCGACTCCGGCATTGGCTTGGGCCATGGCGATGACGTCCGCCTGCGCAGTCACGCTGGGGGCGGCGTATCCGATTTTCTCAGCACCGTCGTTGTTGACGGCCGCTCCGCGAATCACGGCAAGGATCGTGTTTCCATCGGCCTCGGCATCTTCCAGTCGCTTGAGAAGCAAAACGGCCGCACCGTGGCTGAAGACTGTTCCCCGCGCATCGGCATCGAACGGGCGACAGACTCCGTCCGGCGAGGCTAGTCCGTCTGATTCGTAGCGATAGTCCCGCTTCTGCGGGAACGTAATCGAAACCGCCCCGGCAAGCGCCATGTCGCTCTCAAATGATTGAAGGGACGCACAGGCTTGGGCGATGGCGACAAGCGATGTTGAGCACGCACACTGCACCGCCATCGCAGGACCGCGGAGGTTGAGCTTGTAGGCCACCCTTGTCGGGAGGAAATCCTTATCGTTCCCGAGCATCGCTAGGTAGTCACCGATTTGGTAATTCGCGGCCAGCTTTGCGGAGGCCACACCGCCCAGATTGTGCAGCAAATACGAGTTGAGACTCAGGCCCGCGAAAACTGCGATAGCCCCGGAATAACTGTGAGGATCATGCCCGGCGGACTCCAGGGCCTCCCATGAACACTCTAGAAAAACCCGATGCTGGGGATCCATCAGCTCGGCCTCACGGGGCGCGATATCGAAAAAGTCAGCATCGAAATACGCTGCGTTTTCGAGCACACCGCGAGCGCGGACGAACGATTCGCCGCGCGCGATTGCTTCCGGCGTCGCAACGGTCGCTTCGATCTCATTCTCGGAAAAATGGGAGATCGCGTTCGCGCCCTTAATGAGATTTTCCCAAAGCTCCGCGACGTTCTCAGCGCCGGGAAACCTCCCGGACATCCCGACAATCGCGATCGAGTCCGGCGGCAGATTATGTCGCTTCATCGCCCTCCTCCTTGCTTCGCTGCCCGCCGCTTCTCGGCCCGGTCGCGTGGTGAAGCCGAGGCCCTTACTCGCGAGTTGCCGGAGAGCAGGATAGCCTGCTGGCGGATGGTCGGATAGCTGAAGAGATCGGTGAGCTTGAGAGGCGACGGACTCAGTTTGCTCAGACGCGCATGCAGACGGACGAGGAGGATCGAATCCCCACCACACTCGAAGAATCCACGGTCGGCAGGGCTTCCCTCGGCCCCGAGGAGGTCATCCCAGATTTCGCGCACAACATCCTCTTTCGACTCAGACCGAAGTGCGGGTGCGCGCACTGGGGATTCCCCGCACCGCAATGCCGCTCGGTCGATCTTGCCTTGGGCCGTTAACGGCAGACTTGCAAATCCGGCCCAGACCGTCGGAACCATGTGGTTGGGCAAACGCTCGGCGAGAAAGGACCGAAGGGCACCTTCATCATAATCCGCCGGAACCACACAGGCCTTCAGCCGTGCGGTGCCATCGATCCCTTTCGTCGCGACGACTACGGCTTGCCGGACTATCGGGTGGCTTGCCAGTGCGGCCTCGACCTCCGCCGGCTCGATTCGGAATCCCCGGATTTTTACCTGCTCATCGAGACGCCCGAGGAATTCCACCACACCATCGTCCCCCCGCAGGCAGAGGTCGCCGGTCCGATAAAGCCTCCCGAAGACCGAATGATTGATAAACTTGCGCGATGTTTCGCCGGGATCGTTCCAGTAGTCGATGGCCAATCCCAGTCCACCGGCAAAAAGCTCGCCAGCGACCCCTTCAGGACATTCGGTCAGATCGTCGGAAAGGATGTGGATTTCAGTTCCGGAAATCGGTCGTCCGATCGGAAGTCGGCTCTGCCTGCAATCCTCCGCCGATATCCGATGACAACACGTGAATGTGGTATTCTCCGTCGGGCCATAGCCGTTGATCAGAGTGAGATTCGGATACCGCTCGATTACGACCCGTGCTTGCGAAACAGGCACGACATCGCCACCGGTGAGAAGCTGAGTGAGTGGTGCCAGCGCATCGAGTTCCTCATCGACCATGGCACGGAAAAGCCCGGACGTGAGCCATGCGGAGGTCACACGGTGGCGCGCTATCGCACCGCCGATATCGCGCAGGGCCAATGGCCCGGACGGCATCAGAGCCAGTCGGCCTCCATTGCAAAGCGGCGCCCAGATCTCAAGCGTCGAGGCATCGAATCCCATCGGCGCCATGTGCAGCCAAGTTTCTTCGGGCCCCACCCGGGCAAAATTCGGAGCCTGCACCAGACGAACAACCGCTTGGTGAGGCACGCAAACCGCCTTCGCAGTCCCGGTCGATCCGGATGTGAATAGAATGTAACAGGCGTCTGTCCCGTTCCTCGGGCGGTCGATTGCGAGTGCTTCCCTGGCATCGCAAATATCAATCGTCTCGACACCAAAGAACGCCTCATGCGAAGCCTCGGACCTGCAAAGCATCCGCCGAATCCCGGTCTGGCGCACAAGCTGAATCACGCGACCGGTTGGTTCGCTGGGATCAATCGGCACGTAGATCGCGCCGGACTTCAGGATTCCCAAGAGCCCGCAAATCGCCTCAGGCGACCGCTCGATGTGAAGGGCAACCGGCTCCCCGGCCTCAACTCCTCGCGTCACCAGCAGCGTCGCCACCTGATTCGACCACTCATCCAATTCCCGATAAGTCAGGCTGCCGCCATTCCAAACTATCGCCTCACGATCAGGAACTTCCACGGCATGAGCCGAAAAAAGCTCGTCAACACTCTTCCCAAAGAAGGGGCCCGACGGAAAAGTAGCGGTGAGAAAGACTTGGGACGCTGCCACAAAGTCGGGGAAAATAGTCCAACCCGACACGAGGTGGCAAGCTCGATCAGACGACGGCAAACCTGTTGCACACGCCCCGTGCAATCAATCCAAGAACGTCCAGTCGCGAAACATCGCCGCTTGCCCGCAGTGGACACCCTCCGGCGTGATCAGATTCCACACCGTCGCCGCCGCGATGCGAAATCGTCGCCCCGATTTTCCAATCCGAACCCCAGCGTAATCTCCGACGAATCCCTCCCGCGTCACCCGCTCCAGCAACCTCGCCCGCTCTTCCCGGCTCGGTGCCTCTGCCGTTAACCGTGACGGCATTCGAATGAGCTCATCCCACGAAATCTCCCAAAGCTCCAACGCCGCTCGATTTCCATAATTGAGCACCGGATCTGCCTCCGTGCCATGCGACACAACAACAAATGGTGCCTCAAAAACGGATCGCGACAACCCCCGCGTATCAATAACCCCGTTCAAAAGTCCCCTCCCCGTCCAATGCCGCAGGCTCCGATCCAAACACTCCACGTGAGCAACCACCTCATCCCCCTCCCAAATCAAGGGCAAGTCACACGTGGTCTGTTCGTTCATTGAAATGGAAGGCGGATTTTCTCTCAAAGTTGCATCACCGACCGGAAAAATACTGTGCGGGTCTGCTCACAAAAAGCTGAAAATAGGTTTGGGGTAGGACAGCGGTTGACTGGGCTGTCCCACCAAGATGCCCGGAGTTATGAATAAAAACCTCACAGAGATCGCCTTCATCCTCGACCGCTCCGGCTCCATGGCTCCCGTTACGGAAGCCGCCATCACCGGGTTCAACGAGTTCCTCCGCGACCAGCAGAAGACCGAGGGCCAAGCCCGGCTGACACTCGTCCTCTTCGACAACGAATATCTCGTCCCGTTAGACGGCATACCGGTGCAGGAAGCCATCTCCCTCGACACCACGACCTACATCCCGCGCGGATCGACCGCTCTCCTCGATGCCATCGGCACCACGGTCGACCACATTGGCAGCCGGATTTCAGCCATGGCAGAACCTGATCGCCCGGGACAGGTGATCGTTGCGATCCTCACCGACGGATTCGAAAACTCGTCCGAGAAATTTACCTGGAAAGACATCTCCGAAAAAATCCTTGAACAGACGAACACCTACAAGTGGCAGTTCCTTTTTCTCGGAGCCAACCAAGATGCCATCGCGACGGCAGCGAATCTGAATATCGCGGCTGGGAACGCTTCCAACTACGTCGGCGACACCGGCGGAACCTATTCTGGCCAGAAGGCCATGAGCCGCAAGGCAACCGCTTTGCGAAGGATGGCCTCGGGTGGGCCGGTGAGTGTTCGGCAAAAAGCGGATGCAGCAGCCCCGCTCAGCGCAATCGTAGCGGAAGAGGATGCAGAGAGCCGGAAAGCCGGACAATGAGCGATCCCATCCCACAATCGGGCGATGACGCCGGGCGGCGGAAGAAACGACCGCCCCGCAGGCCGGAGAGCTATCTTCCCGAAGCCCTCCGTGCCCTCCCGCAGAGCCTCGATGCGGAAAAGGGTGTTCTCGGATCGATCCTCCTTTCGCCGATGACGGTCCTTGACGAATGCATCAGAAGGCAAGTCGGGCCGAAGTATTTCCATCTCCCTGCCCACGCCTTGATTTTTTCGTCTCTGGTCGAAATGCAGGCAAAGCAGAAGCCGATTGATCTCATTTCCCTCACCCAATTCCTCGAGGATACCATGAGGCTCGAGGAGGCAGGCGGATCGGTCTTGGTGACGGATCTCTTCACCTTTGTTCCAACCGCAACCAATGCCTCCCACTACCTCGAGATCGTAAGAGAAAAATATCTACTCCGTCAGATCATTGCGACCTGCACACAATATGCGGCTCGGGCCTATGACGAGCAAAGCGAAGTTCCTGTCCTTCTTAACGAGGTGGAGAAAAATGTTCTTTTGATCGGCAGAGATAGGTTTTCGGGAACGACGAAGAACATCAAATCCCTCGCCCTTGGCGCATTGCAGTCGGTCGAGAGGCTCTACGAGAACCGCGGAACTCTTACCGGCCTCGCAACCGGATTCAAGGGTTTGGATGATCTCACGAACGGGCTCCAACCGAGTGAGATGATCGTGATCGCCGCCCGCCCCTCGATGGGAAAGACGGCCCTCGCCATGAATATCGTCGAGCACGTTGCCGTCAATGATGGGAAGTGCGTCGCTGTTTACAGCCTTGAAATGTCTGCCGAGCAACTCGCTCTTCGTATGCTTTGCTCCACCGCCAGAGTGGACATAAAGAAAATCCGGAACGGCTTCATGAACAAGGTCGACATGAACGAGCTTCTTCAGGCGACAACAAAGATCTCGAAATCCAAGCTCTTCATTGACGAGACACCGAGTCTCGACGTGACGGAATTCCAAGCAAGCGCTCGTCGCATCGACAATGAGAACCGCCTCGACCTAATCGTGGTCGACTACCTCCAACTCATGCGCTCACCCTCCCGCCGCGGTCAGGACAACCGACAAGTCGAGGTCGCGGAGATCTCCGGCGGAATCAAAGCTCTGGCAAAGGAACTCAAAGTCCCGATCATCGTGTTGGCACAGCTCAACCGAAATCCCGATGCGAGAGCCGGAACAGCAAAAGGGAAACCAAATCTGAGCGACCTCCGCGAATCGGGTGCGATCGAGCAGGATGCCGACCTCGTAGGATTGCTCTGGCGAGAGGCTTACTACCTCGATGGCGACGAAAAGAAGGAAGCGGAGGGCAAGGCGGACCTCGTCATCGCCAAACACCGCAACGGCGAAGTCGGGACCATTCCACTAACGTTCCTCGCACCGATTACGAGGTTCGAAGATCGTGCGCCGGACGCTGGGGTGCCACCGGGGTAACGACTCGGCGAGCGCCTAGCGAAAAGTGGCTCTCCATCAAACAATGGGGATGAGGGAGGAAAGGAGGCAGAATGAGAGCCGTGAAAATCGGGATAAAAGGCTACCGCTATGTGAGGAGCGAAAGTGAGGAGAAGGAAATCGTGCACGTGGAAC
>Ga0247844_1000195_pt1 | contig 132357 bp, 135 predicted proteins | sample LaCtaG_FD_192421 | JGI IMG/M metagenome (GOLD analysis project Ga0247844, IMG submission 192421) | Freshwater microbial communities from meromictic Lake La Cruz, Castile-La Mancha, Spain - LaCruzMarch201714.5m_1 | ecosystem: Environmental > Aquatic > Freshwater > Lake | place: Spain...
ATTGGTGGCGCGGTGAGCACCGGAATCGGCCACCAGATCCGGTTGCCAATTCACACCGCCATTTACCGCCGCCAAATTTATGCGGGTTTAGACCGCCGGTAACCCCTCGGGTAATGCATGTATTCATGCATTACCCCTGTGACCTTGAATCGCGTTTTCCGTTTGAAGCCCAGCCAATCACTTTGGAACTCAAACTCGCCGCTTAGTTTCGTTTGACCGTGGTGCGTATGCGCCTGCGTTGTAATGCGCCTACCACCGAAGTAGGCGGGCACAGCGACGGTCCCCACTGGCAAGTTTGTTCCGACCGCTGCGCCCTACACCGTGTCAATGACGGGTGCTGCGTGATTGTTGCACCCTTGGACGACTCACGTCCAGCACTGCACACCTTTGGTTTACCAGGGGTTCTCATGTGCGATCTTCTTCCCGCCCGACTCTTCCTGTGCGCAGGCTGCCGCGTGCAAGTGCTGGTTTGCAGCCACTGTGACCGAGGGCAACGCTATTGCGCTGCCGGGTGTTCAGCCGCCACCCGACAGATTCTGCAAATGCAGGCCGGTCGCCGCTATCAGCGCAGCCGTGGCGGACGCTTCAAACATGCCGCACGCACGCGCCGTTGGCGTGAGCGGCGCACTGCTCTGGCACAGAAAGTGACGCATCAGGGTTCCCTGGACACCCCCTCGGATGTTGTACTGCCAGTCATTGCAGCCACCCTCTCAAGCGTAACCACTGAACCATGCACCACCGCCTCATCCTTGTCCGCCATCACGGCACCGACTGCGCCCGCCCTATGGCGTTGCCACTGGTGCTGCACAAAGTGCGTGGCGCATGTTCGTCTGGGTTTTTTACGTCATAACCGCGAGCACAAACCCGACCATGGCCATAGCCCCTGAACTGCGCGCCCAAATCCTGCGCTTGTACCAAGCCGAGCTCTGGCGCATCGGCACCATCGCAACCCAACTACACGTGCACCGCGACACCGTACGCGGGGTAATTGCAACGGCCAATGTCATGCGCCCTGCGCAGTCCCTGCGAGCCAGCCAGGCTGACCCCTATTTGCCCTTTATCCGCGAGACGCTGGCCAAATTCCCCACACTCACGGCCAGCCGACTACATGCCATGGTGCAGGGCCGTGGCTATGTTGGTGGCAGTGACTACTTTCGCCGTATCGTGGCGCGCCACCGCCCGCACCCCGCAGCTGAGGCCTACCTGCGCCTTCGTACCTTGCCAGGTGAACAGGCACAAGTGGACTGGGCCCATTTCGGTCACATCGAGGTGGGCAAAGCGCGCCGACCCCTGATGGCCTTTGTGATGGTGTTGGCCTACTCACGGCGCATCTTCCTGCACTTCACGCTGAACGCCCGCATGGACAGCTTCCTGCTCGGTCACGTGCTGGCGTTTGATGCTTGGGGCGGCGTGCCCAGGGTCATCTTGAGTGACAACCTCAAGAGCGCGGTACTGGAGCGCGCCGGGAGTGCCATACGCTTCAATCCTGAGTACCTGGCATTTGCCGCACATCACCGCTTCGAAGCTCGGCCTGTGGCGGTCGCAAGGGGTAATGAGAAGGGCCGCGTCGAGCGATCCATTCGCTACATCCGGGACAACTTCTTCGCCGCACGCAGCTTCACCGATGTAGACGACCTCAATGCGCAAGCCAAACTTTGGTGTGATGGCCCAGCGGCCAACAGGCGTTGGCCTGAGGATGACCAATTGACAGTAGCCCAAGCCTTCGAGCGGGAGAAGTCCAGCCTCATGGCCTTGCCCGAACATGACTATCCACTGGAAGAACGCGTGCAGGTACAGGTCGGCAAGACCCCCTACGCGCGTTTCGACCTCAACGACTACTCCATCCCCCACACCCATGTGCGACGCACCCTCACGGTGCTGGCCACTCCTGCCCGTGTACGCGTGCTCGATGCTCAGACGGTGCTGGCCGACCATCTGCGCAGCTTTGACCGCGCACAGCAAATTGAGGTGACGGCCCATATTGATGCCTTGGTGGATCACAAGCGAGGCGCACGACAACACCGCGCCACGGACCAACTGACCCAGGCCGTGCCGGGGATTGCGGAGTTGCTCAAACGCGCCGCCCAGCGCAATTACAACCTGGGCTCGATCACAGCTGCACTGTCGCAGTTGTTGGCGCGTTATGGCGCACAGGCCATGCAGGCGGCGGTGGCCGATGCACTCGATTGTGATGTACCGCACCCCAACGCGGTGCGACTGGCGCTGGAACGCGCGCGAGAGGCGCGCCATCAGAGTCCACCGGTTGTTCCTCAGTTGTCCGAGCGGGCGCGCGCGCTGGACGTGACGGTGCGCCCCCACAAGTTGGACTCGTATGACCAACTGACCCCAACTCCACCCGATACCGATGCAAACAACGAACCGGACAAGAACCATGAGTAAGACCGCCAACGCCACCCAGACGGACCAACCTGCGGTTATCAATTTGGCGCACCTTCAGGAGCGAGCCAAAGCGCTGCGTTTGATGGGTCTGCTGTCCCACTGGGATGCTCTGCAAGGCGACCCAGCGCGCCTGGGCTGGACTGCGCAGTTGCTGGATTGGGAGGAGCACGAGCGCTCCCGGCGCTCCCTGGAGCGGCGCCTGCGCTCGGCCCACATCGGTCGCTTCAAGCCGCTGGCTGACTTTGATTGGGATTGGCCCACGCATTGCGACCGCGCTGCAGTGCAGGAGTTGATGACGCTGTCATTCATGGCTGACGCCACCAACGTGGTGCTGGTCGGCCCCAATGGGGTTGGCAAATCAATGCTGGCGTGCAACCTGGGCCACCAGGCGCTGATTGAGGGGCGCACGGTGCTGTTTACCACCGCAGGTCAGTTGCTGGGGGACCTGGCCGCACTGGACAGTGACTCGGCACTGCGCAGGCGACTACGCCATTACGCAGCGCCGGACTTGCTACTTATCGACGAGGTGGGCTACCTGTCGTATTCCAACCGGCACGCCGATCTGCTGTTCGAGTTGATCAGCCGGCGTTACGAGAACAAGAGTACGGTGGTGACCACCAACCGCAGCTTCCAGGAATGGCACGAAGTCTTCCCCAACGCGGCTTGCGTGGTGTCGTTGATCGACAGGCTGGTACACCGCTGCGAGGTCGTGCCCATCAAGGGTGAGTCCTACCGACTCAAGGAGGCCAAGGAGCGCTCCGAGAAGAAGGCTGCATTGCGCGGTGCGCCAGTACGCAAGGTGAAGAAGTCATGACGCGCAAAAAGGTTGCACGATCCCCCATGGAGCATCGTGACAAACCAAAGCTGATCGAACTGCCCACGTGCTGGTCGCCAGCGCAGGCCACTGCAGTGTTTGAGTTTCTGGATGAATTGCGTAACCGTGTCCTGGATCACTACGTAGTTGAAATCCGCGAATTCCTGCAAGAGGATCGTGTCACCACCACGCGACTAAAGCACGCTGACACCAAGGACGGCGACGCTCCCTTCTGAAATCGTTAATTGACGGCCGTGTCGCCCATCGGCCATGGCGCGGTCTCAAGCCCATATTTGTGCGGATGCTAAAGCCCGCTAACAACTGGAGTACCCGGCGCAACGCGTCATTGAACGAGAGGTTTTCGAACGGTTTTTTCTTCGCCAAGCTTTCTACTAGAGCCGCAAGATCGTCGTCCACGTCAAACTTTTGCATTTGGAACTCTTTTGAAAATTGAAGACACTAGTATAAATAGCTAGTTCACTAGTGTCAATAGTTTATTGCTAGTGTGTCGGGAGTTAATGAGTTGTCCGGTTTTTAGCAAGTCATCTGTCCGGTGTGAGGGCCAGACGCAGTTTAGCGATGTCGTACACCGCACTGTTGTCCCGCTTGCCGACGGCAATGGTCAACAGCACAAGGGCGTCGTCCTGCACCCGATAGACCAGACGAAATCCGGTGCTGCGCAGCTTGATTTTGTAGCAATCAGGCATCGCCGTCAGTGCTGCAGATGGCACCCTGGGTTCGTCCAACCTGCGTAGCAGCACCTTGGCAAATTGGGTCTTGATGCTGCCGTCGAGTTTGTCCCATTCCTGCTTGGCTTGAGGCAGAAACTGCAGTCGGTAGGCCCCTGATGCAGTGGCCATGGCTCAGACTTGTTTTGCCGGTGCTTGGGTCGATGGGCGTGATCGAGGCGATTTTTGTGGCTTACCGCTTGCGAGGGCTTCCAATTCAGCGCGGGTGACCTCCACCACCTGACCGGGGTCAGCCAGCCATGACGCCACGCGTTCTTGAACAACCGGGATCAATTGCAAATCGTCGAGCACATCCATCAGGGCCTCATACGTCCGCGCTGGCACAAGATAGGCCGAAGGCTTGTTGTGATGCAAGACAACGATGATCTCAGTCCCGGCGTCACGGATGACCGCAGAGGGGTTTTTCTTGAGTTCGGTGATGCCAATGGATGTTTCAGCCAATACAGCGTCCATGAGGGTGCTCCAGAGCTTTGGTAATCTGGCATAGTACCAAAAAATGACCAATTAAGTGGTCTTATTTTGGCGACTCTCAAAGGGGAGATTGGTGTCAGCTCTCGGGTTCTTCAGCATAATCAAGCGCAGGGAGTACAACATGACAAAAGCTTTTCTCACTCGGCGGCTGGCCTTGGGCGCGGTGCTGCTGGGGCACTGGCCCTGGACCGCCGCGTTGGCCCAGACCCCACCAGTCGCAGGCCCAGTGCCACCTACATTGCCCCTGGCGCCCATGCTGGGCAAAAACTGGCAACCAGGGCTGAACCCAGCGGATTTTCTGGTCAGCGAAAAGCTTGACGGCGTGCGGGCTCTGTGGGACGGGCAGGTGCTGCGCTTTCGCAGTGGACGTCGAATTGCCGCGCCGGGCTGGTTTCTGGCTGGCCTGCCCGCCACCGCCCTGGACGGTGAGCTGTGGCTGGGTAGGGGTAGTTTTGACCGGCTTTCGGCCATCGTGCGCCGCAGCACGCCGGTGGATGCCGACTGGCAGGCTGTGCGTTACATGGTGTTTGACCTGCCCGGCGCCGCCGGACCGTTTGCCGAGCGTGTGCAGCGCGCCGTCTCGCTGTTGGGTGCCGGCAGCCCGGCGTGGTTGCAGGTCATCGCCCAGGACCGGGTGGCCGATGCCAACAGCCTGCAGCAGCAACTGAAAACCCTGGTGGAGCAGGGTGCCGAGGGCCTGATGCTGCACCGGGCCGATGCACTGTGGGCGCCCGGCCGCAGCGACGCGCTGCGCAAGCTAAAGACCCAGCCAGACGACGAGGCCCGGGTGGTGGCGCATGTGCCGGGCAAGGGCCGGCTTCAAGGCAAGTTGGGCGCGCTGCAGGTGGAGATGCCCGGCGGTCAGCGCTTTGCCTTGGGCACTGGGCTGAGTGATGCCGACCGGCTGGCGCCGCCGCCCGTCGGTAGCCTGGTCACCTACCGCTACCGGGGCCTGACCCCTAATGGCCTACCGCGCTTTGCCAGCTTTGTCCGCCAGCGCGCTGACGAGTAGCGGGTCAGCTCAGGCAAACACGCCGGCCGTGTCCTGCATGCGCTCAGACACCTCGCCCAGGTGGTGCAGGGTGTCGCCGAAGGTGAGCTCCAGCTGGGTAAGCTTTTTGAAGTAGTGGCTGACGATGTACTCGTCGGTCACGCCAATGCCGCCGTGTAATTGCACCGCCTGTTGGCCGATGAAGCGCATCGAATTGCCGAGCTGGTACTTGGCCCGGGCCATGGCGGCGCGACGCTCTGGTGCCGGGGCGTTGAGCTTGAGCGAGGCGTAGTAGCTCATGGAGCGCGCCAGCTCCAGCTGCATTTTCATGTCGGCCGCGCGGTGGCGCAGCGCCTGAAAGCTGCTGATCACCACGCCGAACTGCTTGCGCGTGTTCATGTACTCGGTGGTCAGGCTCAGGGTTTTGTCCATCACGCCGACCGCCTCGGCGCAGGTGGCGGCAATGCCGATGTCCACCGCGTGTTCCAGCGCGGTCAGCCCGTCGAGCGTGATCAGCTCGGCGGGCGCTTGCTGCAGCGTCACTTCGGCCGCGCGCGCACCGTCCTGGGTGCCGTAGCCCCTGGTGCTGACGCCTGCTGCCTCACGTGCCACCAAAAACAGGGCCATGCGCTCGCCCACCAGGGCTGGCACCAGAAAGGCATCGGCTTGATCGCCGGCAGGTACTATGCTTTTTGTAGCATCTAAGGTCCAGCCGGCGGGGGTTTGAGTCGCTTTTGCCTTACAAACATCGAGCCGGTAGCGGGCTGCGCGCTCCTGATGCGCCAGCACCACCAGCGCCTCGCCGCTGGCAATGCGCGGCAGCCAGGCGGCCTGCAGCTCCGCCGGCGCATAGCCGCCCAGCACGCCGCTGGCGATCAGGCTGTGCGCCAGTGGCTCCAGCACAATCCCGCGCCCCAGCTCCTCCATCACCACCATGCCCTCCACCGGCCCCATGCCCATGCCGTCGTGCTCAGGCGCGATGTAGAGGCCGCACAGGCCGAGTTCGGCCAGTTCGGTGTAAGCGGCGCGCGAAAAGCCGCCGGCGCGCGTGGTCTCACGGCGGCGGTCAAAGCTGTAGCCCTTGTCGACCCATTTGCGCACGGCGTCGCGCAGTTGGTCCTGGTCTTCAGAGAAATCAAAGTCCATGGTGTTTGTCCTTGCGGGTTCGGTGGCGGCGGCGGGGCGGGTCAGCCCAGCACCACTTGCGAGACGATGTTGCGTTGCACTTCATTGCTGCCGCCGTAGATGGTGGTCTTGCGCATGTTGAAGTAGGTGGAGGCCAGGGGTGCGCACCAGGCGGCACCCACGGCGTCGCCCTGCCAGCCGGCTTCCATGGCCTCGCGGATCAGGGGCAGGGCGTAGGGGCCGGCGGCCAGCATCATCAGCTCTGAGTAGCGCTGCTGGATCTCACTGCCGCGAATTTTGAGCAGGCCGGCAATGTCGAGCGACTGCTTGCCCGAGGTTTCAGCCGCCAGCACCCGCAACGCCAGCATTTCCAGCGCCACCACGTCGACTTCGAGCTTGGCAATCTCGTCGCGAAAACGGGTGTCGTCGTACACACCTTCAGCGCGGGCAATGCGCTTGAGCCGCTCCAGTTCGCGTTTGGCGCGGTTCACATCAGCGATGTTGGTGCGCTCATGGGCCAGCAGGTGTTTGGCGTAGTGCCAGCCCTTGTTTTCTTCACCCACCAGGTTCTCGGCGGGGACTTCGACGTTGTCGAACCAGACCTCGTTGACCTCGGCTTCGCCATCGAGCAACACGATGGGGCGTACCGTGACACCGGGCGACTTCATGTCGATCAGCAGAAAGCTGATGCCGGTCTGCGGTTTGCCTTCGCTGCTGGTGCGCACCAGGCAAAAAATCCACTCGCCATACTGGCCCAGCGTCGTCCAGGTCTTCTGGCCATTGACAATGAACTTATCCCCTCGGCGCTCGGCCCTGGTTTTGAGCGAGGCCAGGTCGGAGCCGGAGCCGGGTTCGCTGTAGCCCTGGCTCCACCAGACATCGCCACTGGCGATGCCGGGCAAAAAGCGCTGCTGCTGCTCGGCGTTGCCAAAGGCCATGATTACCGGCGCCACCATCACAGGGCCGAAGGGCACCACGCGGGGCGCACCGGCCAACGCGCATTCTTCTTCAAACAGGTGTTTTTGGATGGAGTTCCAGCCCGGGCCGCCAAATTCCTTGGGCCAGGCGTGGCCGAGCCAGCCTTTTTTGCCCAAAATCTTGGCCCAGTGCTGCATGTCGTCGCGGGTCAGACGCAGGGCGTTGTGCACCTTGTGCGAGATATCAGCGGGCAGTTGATCGCGCACCCAGGCGCGAATGTCCTCGCGGAACTGCTGTTCCTCTGTTGTGAAAGCCAAATCCATATGGGGTCTCCCTTTGATTCCTACAGTCACTGCAGTTTTTAGCACGACCGTGCGATTATGGCTGTCCAGGCGGTGACAGGCCCAGTTCGCCCAGCAGGTGTTTCACTTGCGCCTGCAATTGCACGACTTCAGCTTCGAGCCGATCCAGCCGTGATTGGGTGCTTGCGTCACCACCCTCGCGGCCTGAGTTTTGGCTTGACGTTGCGCTGGCCTGGGCCGCGGGCAGGCCGCACAGCAGGTGGGCCCATCGCTGCTCCCGCGCCCCTGGCGCGCGAGCTAATCTGACCACCAGCGGGCCGCCCTTGTCGTCGCTGCGGTCCTGCATTTCTTCCAGAAAACCTTCGACCGACGACACATCGGCAAACCGGTACCAGCGCTCGCTGGTGAGTCGCAGTTCGGCCGCAGTTTGCGGGCCGCGCAGCATCAACAGCCCCAGCAGCACCGCCGATTGCTCCGGTACGCCGATCCCGCGCTGGGCGTTGTGTTCAAAGCGGGCGGTGCGCCCCCCGCTGCTTTCGCGCACCATGCCGGCGGTTTTGAGGCTGTCGATGGCGGAGGCAATGTCGGCCTCGCTGAGGTCCATCAGCGGCTCACGACTGCTTTTTTGGTTGCAGCCTAACAGCAGCGTGTTGAGGGTGAGCGGGTAGCTGTCGGGCACGGTGCGGGCCTTTTCCATCAGCGTGGCCAGTACGCGGGCTTCGGCCGCGGACAGCGGTGTGGTGGCTGGGGTCAGGGTCATAATTCAGGCAGGTATGAGAAACATCGTGATTTTGATCTCGGGCGGCGGCTCCAATATGGCTGCCATCGTCCGCGCCGCCCAGCGTAACAACTGGGCGAGCCATTATGGGGCGCAGGTGGCGGCTGTGATCAGCAACCGGGCCGAAGCCGGTGGTCTGGCCCTGGCGCGTGAGCAGGGCATTGCCACCCAGGTGTTGGCCCATGGCAGCTACGCCAATCGCGAGGCGTTTGACGCCGCGCTGGCCCAGGCCATCGACCGGTACGACGGGCCTGGCCAGCCAGCCCTGGTGGTCTTGGCCGGCTTCATGCGCATCCTGACGCCCGCATTTGTGGCCCGCTATGCCGGGCGTCTGCTCAACATCCACCCCTCGCTGTTGCCGGCCTTTCCCGGTCTGCACACCCACCAGCGTGCTCTGGAGGCTGGCTGCAAGTTCGCGGGCGCCACGGTGCACCAGGTCACCGCCGAGTTGGACCACGGCCCGATCCTGGCGCAGGTGGTGGTGCCGGTACTGCCCGGTGACGATGCTGACAGCCTGGCCGCGCGGGTGCTGATGCAAGAGCACCTGATCTACCCGCGTGCGATTGCTGCTTTGCTATCAAATAAATAGCTATAACCCTTCGCGGGATAAGGCTTAGGCCTTGTTTTCATCAATAATCCGGCAAAAGCGTGGCTGCCGCACGCCATCGATCTCAATCTCTTCATTGAACATCGCTGCCGGCCGCACCCAGAGACCCTGCTCGCCGTACAGGGCACGGTAGAGCGTCATTGGCTCCAGGGTTTCGCTGTGGCATACCGTGTCAACCACCTCATACAGCCCGCCCTTGTAATGCCGATAGCGGCCGGGGCGGGTGGCGACGAGTGGTGGCAGTGGTTCGGGTGCAGGTTCGCTCATGGGACAATCCAAAGCTATGCATCCTAAAGCCTTGCTCGACGCCTGTTCAGACCTTGTCGCGCTAACCCTTCGATTTGACCACCCGGCCGACGCCGCGGTGTCGCGTTTTTTCCGTGAGCACCGCGGTTTGGGGCCACGCGAGCGGGCCACGCTGGCTGAAACGGTGTACACCGTGCTGCGCAAAAAGCTGTTGTTTGACCACTTTGCGCCCTCCGGCAGCGGCCCCAAGCAGCGTCGGCTGGCGATTTTGGGTTTTTATGGGCCGGGTGATTTTCTGCGCAGTGCCCTGAGCGACCAAGAAAAGCGCTGGCTCGACCAGTGCGAGCAGGTCAAGCCCGCTGATTTGATGGAGCGCCACCGGCATAACCTGCCGGAGTGGCTGGTGCAGCCGCTCAAAGACCAACTGGGGGCCGAATTTTGGCCGCTGGTCGAGAGCCTGAACCTGGGCGCTGGGCTTGATTTGCGGGTGAATGGTTTCAAGGCCAAGCGCACCGAGGTGCAAAAAGCCCTGGCCCAAGCGGGCATCAAGGCCCTGCCCACACCGTTCTCGCCTTGGGGCTTGCGCATTGCCGGCAAGCCGCCGTTGAGCAAGCTCGATGTGTTTGTCCAGGGCTTGTTCGAGGTGCAAGACGAGGGCTCGCAGTTGCTCGCCCAACTGGTGGACGCCAAGCGCGGCGAGATGGTGGTGGATTTTTGTGCTGGCGCCGGGGGCAAAACCCTGGCCCTGGGCGCGGCCATGCGCAGCACCGGGCGGCTCTATGCCTTTGACACCTCGGCGCACCGGCTCGATGCGCTCAAGCCCCGACTGGCCCGCAGCGGCCTGTCCAATGTGCACCCGGCGGCGATCGCCCACGAGCGAGACGACCGCATCAAGCGCTTGGCGGGCAAAATTGACCGGGTGCTGGTCGATGCACCCTGCTCCGGGCTGGGCACGCTGCGGCGCAACCCAGACCTGAAATGGCGGCAGACACTCCAAGCGGTGCAGGAAATGGCGCTTAAACAGGCCGCTATTTTGCAGAGCGCGGCGCGCTTGCTCAAACCAGGTGGCCGTCTGGTCTATGCCACCTGCAGCCTGCTGCCTGAAGAAAACGAGGCGATCGCCGAGGCATTTACCGCTGCGCACCCCGACTTCACTGTGCTGGAGACTGGTGAACTGCTGGCAGCACAAAAGGTGGAGGGCGCTGCCGGTTTGTGCCACGGGGGTGAGGGCGGCCAACGCTACCTGCGCCTGTGGCCGCATCGGCACCAGACCGATGGTTTTTTTGCAGCTGTTTGGCAACGCCAATGGACCGCCGACCACTAAGCAGCGAGGCCAAGGGCATATTGGCTGCCTTTGTGGGTCGAATAGTCCTTTACGCTGCACTGATACACGGTGTTTATGTGCTTTTTTTCTGGGCAGTTGGTGCGCCGCTGTTGGTTTGGGTCAACCTTGGCAGTCTGCTTGTTTTTGCTGCCGTGAGGTATTTGCTGCGCCTGCGTCGCCTGCGCCTGGCCGTGACCCTGCTCTGGCTGGAAAACCTACCCTTCGTGGCTTTCGGCACCCTGATGTTGGGTTGGAACAGTGGCTTTCACTATGCGTTGGTGCTGATCGTGCCGCTGGTTGCCCTGACAGGTTCCAGACGCCAAGTCGCCGGCTTTACGAGTTTATTGCTGCTTTTACTGCTGGCGCTGGAAGTGCTGCAACGTGAAATTGGGCCGCTCGCCCCGATCCCAGCATCGCAACTGATATTACTGAATTGGTTTAATCTGGCCATCTTGGTGTTGGTCTTGTCGGTGTTAACAACCCTGTTCCGTCGAAAAATAGCGGACGCTGAACGAAGCCTGCTCGCACTGGCGACAGCCGATCCGCTGACCGGCCTGCACAACCGCCATTATTTTGAGAAGGCATGGTCCTTGGCCTGGGCCCAGCAACGCCGAGCCAAAGGAACGCTGTGCCTGTTGATGGTCGACCTTGACCACTTCAAACAGCTTAACGACACCCATGGTCATCAGGCTGGAGACCGGATGCTGATTGAGTGCGGGCGTATTTTTGGTGAGGCGGTGCGAGACATCGATACCCTCGCGCGCTGGGGTGGCGAGGAGTTTGCACTGCTGTTGCCAGGCGCCAATCTGTCGCAATCAATGGTGGTGGCTGAACGCATGCGCGTCGGGATCGAGGCCCTGGTCGTTATTCACCAAGGCACCGAGTTGCGGTGCACGGCCTCGGTTGGCTTGACCGAAATGTTGCCAGCCGACACACTGGATCAAATGATCATGCGGGCCGACCAGGCGCTCTACACCAGCAAGATGGCAGGGCGCAATTGCGTCCACTCGGTTTGACGAGTACGCCGAGGCGTGCGCCCAACTGGCGTTGCCTCTAAAATGCAAGTCACGCTCCCGACGAGCCGCTTCATTCACGATTTATCTTGACCTAACCAGAGACAACCCAGCTTATGCTGTTACCTGACTGGACAGTGCTTAACGCCACATTGGATTGGCTGGCCCATGGTTTATGGCGGCTGAACTGGTGGCAAATGGTGCTGTTCACCCTGGCCATGACCCATGTCACCATGGTCAGTGTCACGGTGTTTTTGCATCGCCATCAGGCGCACCGCGCGCTGGATCTGCACCCTTTGCCATCGCATTTTTTCCGTTTTTGGCTTTGGCTGACCACCGGCCAGGTCACCAAGGAGTGGGCTGCCATTCACCGCAAGCACCATGCCAAGTGCGAACAGGCTGAAGACCCGCACAGCCCCCATGTGCATGGCATCAAAACCGTGCTGTTGCGGGGCGCTGAGTTGTACCGCGCCGAGTCCAAAAACAAAGACACGCTGACGCGGTTTGGCCATGGCACGCCCAACGACTGGCTGGAGCGCAACCTCTACACCCGCTTCTCCTGGCAGGGGGTTGGCGTGATGATGGCCATTGATCTGGCCCTGTTCGGCGCCGCTGGCCTGACCGTGTGGGCGGTTCAAATGGCCTGGACCCCGATCATGGCCGCCGGCATCATCAATGGCGCCGCGCATTTTTGGGGCTATCGCAATTTTGAAGTGCCCGACGCCAGCACCAACATCTCGCCCTGGGGCATCCTGATTGCCGGCGAAGAGCTGCACAACAACCACCACACTTACCCCACGTCTGCCAAGCTGTCCGTCAAGCCCTATGAGTTTGATATTGGCTGGATGTACATCCGCTTGCTGCAAATGGCGGGCCTGGCCACACCCAAGAAGACACCACCGAAACTGGCGCTGGGTGATATCCGGCCGGTGGCCGATGAAAACGCGCTGGAGGCGCTGATTTCCAACCGCTACGAAATCATGGCCGGCTACGCCAAGCAAATGCGGCGAGCCTTTAATGATGAACTAAAAGCCATGAAGCTGCGCAGCGCTGATGCCGCAGTGATCCAGGCCGCACGCCGCTGGCTGCACCGTGACGCCGACAAAGTGCCGGCATCGGCTGTGGCTCAGCTCGCCTTGGCACGCTCGGTCTCGCCGGTGCTCGACAAGATGGTGGTGATGCGCGAAGAATTGCGTCAGCTTTGGCTGAGTCGCTCCCACACCCGTGAGCAACTCGCCGCCGACTTGCAAGCCTGGTGCCACCGCGCCGAGGTCAGCGGCATTGCCGTCCTGCAAGAGTTCTCGCTCAAACTGCGGGCTGCTCGGGCGTAAACCCAAGCCCGTCCACTGAATCCCTCTCATTAACAAGAAAAATTCCCATGTTCGCCATTCATAAAAATATCGTTGCAGGTACCGTTGGCCTGCTCATCGCCTTGTCAGCTGGCTCAGTGCTGGCTTCCAAGGACCGTTTTGTGGTTGACCTGGTCAACGAGCCCTCGTCGCTCGACCCGCACGTGCAGTGGAACCCGGACAGCTACGCCGTTTACCGCAATGTGTTTGACAACCTGATCACCCGCAACAACAAGGGCGAGATCGTGCCGCAGATCGCTACTGCCTGGAAGCAGGTGTCCGAGACGGTGGTTGAGTTCCAGATCCGGACTGACGTGCTGTTCCACGACGGCCAGAAGCTCACGGCCGAGGACGTGGCCTTCAGCGCGCGCCGCATCACCGACCCCAAGTTCGGCAGCCCCCAACTTGGCCAGTTCGACAAGATCATCAAGGCTGAGGTGTCTGCACCCAACACGGTACGTCTTACCACCAATGGCCCTTATCCGGCCTTGCTGGCGCAACTGGTCAAGCTGTCCATCGTGCCCAAGGCGGTGGTTGAAGCGGTCGGCAAGGATGCTTTTAATCTAAAGCCAGTTGGCAGCGGCCCCTACATGTTCCAGGCTTGGCAGCGCGGGGTCCAGGTCACACTGGTGCGCAATGACAAATACTGGGGCACCAAAGGCCCGTTCCCAACCGCGGTGTTCCGTGCCGTGCCCGACGCAGCCACGCGGGTCGCCAACCTTCAAGCTGGCGCCAGTGACCTGGCCGTTACCCTCAACTCAGACCTGGTGGCACCGTTGAAAAACGCGCCCAAGGCCAAGGTGCTGGCCGAGCCAACAGAACGCGTGGCCTATGTGCGCCTGAACACCACCAAGCCCCCGTTCGACAACGAAAAAATCCGGCAAGCGGTGGCCATGGCCATCGACAAGGCTGCGCTGGTAGATGGCATTTTGGGTGGTTTTGACAAGCCTGTTGGGCAAATGCTGACGCAGGCCCACGCCGGGTGGACGCCCGACCTCCCTGCCATCCCTTTTGACCTCAAAAAAGCCCAGGCGCTGGTCAAAGAAGCTGGACCGGCCGCCAAGGTTGAAATCGAAATGGCCACATCGCCGGTGTTTGACCAGCGCATCGTGCAGGCCATTCAGCAGATGCTGGTGGATGCGGGCCTGAACGTCAAGATCAACATGTCTGACATGGCCAGTTACCTCAAGCGTGCCCAGGGCGGCCCCGATGTGGTGCCGGCTTTGAGTTTTGGCCGCTGGTCCTGCGCCTGCCTGGATGCCGATGGCGTGCTGTTCCCGCTGTTACACAAAAGCAGCCCCTGGTCGGCCTACCGCAACCCCAAGGCTGACGTGCAGCTGGAGGCTGCCCGGCAGACGCTGGACAGCAAGAAGCGGATTGACGCCTATCGCAGCGTCAACCAGATGGTGAACCAAGACGTGCCGCTGGTGCCCTTGTACCAGAGCGCAGCGATCTATGGTGCGGCGCGTGGGCTCGATTGGCAGCCGACGCCGGACGAGAGCCTGTTCCTGAACCGGATGACCTACAAGGACTGATCGCTCCGGTTTCTCGCAGCCATGCAAGGCTTCCTGCTGCGCCGGCTCGGCCAGGTGCTGGTCACGCTGTTTGGCGTGATCACGCTGATCTTCTTTGTCCAGCGCCTGACCGGCGACCCGACCTTTCTGCTGGTCCCCGAAACCGCCACCCAGGCGGACATCGATGCCTTGCGGCACACACTCGGCCTGGACCGGCCCTTATTTGTGCAGTACCTGTCCTTCCTGCAACAGATCGCCGGCTTCGATCTGGGTCAGTCTGTGGTGCAGAACGTGCCGGTGTCGACCATCATCGCGTCGCGATTGCCTTACACCCTGCAATTGGCTGCCGGCGCGTTAACTGTGGCCTGCGGGCTTGGCATCCCGGTGGGCATTGTGCTGGCTCTGTACCGCCAAACTGCAGCCGCGCGCATGCTTGCCGGGCTGGTCTTTGCGGCTCAGAGCATGCCCACGTTCTGGAGCGGCATCATGCTGATCATGCTGTTTGCGGTCACCTTGGGGTGGCTGCCCCCGTCGTCCGTTGGCGGTTTTGAGAACCTGATCATGCCCTCGGTGGCTCTGGGCTTGCTCAGCATGGCCACGTTCGCCCGCATCACCCGTACCGCGATCTTGGACGAACTCACCCGAGACTACGTCCGCAGTGCTCGCGCCCGAGGCGCGACCATGGGTCGTCTGCTGACGCGACATCTCGCCCGCAATGCCTCCATCCCGGTGATCACTGTGGCCGCGATCGAGATTTCCAACTTGCTTGCCGGGGCGGTGATTGTTGAGACCGTCTTTGCCTGGCCCGGCTTGGGGCAGGTGACGGTGCAGTCGATCTTGGCGCGTGACTTCATGGTGGTGCAGGGCGTGGTGCTGATGGGCGCCTTTGTCACCATTGCGCTCAACCTGCTGGCAGACATCCTGTACAGCGCGGTGGACCCGCGTATACGGCTCGATGGGGTGCGGCGATGAGCTCACCGGCGCTCGCTTCTTTACCCGTCGCGCCCCCGCGCCGGCCGCTGAACCTGGCGCTCTGGCTGCCAGTCACGGTGATCGTGCTGTTCGTGCTGGCCGCCGTCGCGGCACCCCTGATTGCGCCTTACGATCCCAACGCCCAAAATCTTTTGGGTCGCCTTAAGCCGCCTGGCACCACCTCGCGCGCCTTTCACTACTGGCTGGGCAGCGATGAGCTGGGCCGCGATCTGCTCACTCGCCTGATTCATGGTGCGCGGGTGTCGCTGGCGGTGGCGTTCACAGCCGCCCTGCTGTCGGGCACCGTGGGTGTCGTGCTGGGCATGTTGGCTGGGTACTTGCGCGGCTGGGTCGAAGTGCTGGTGATGCGGGTGGTGGACATCTTCCTGTCGGTGCCCGCTATTCTGCTGGCCATCATCACGGTGGCGGTGCTCGGGCCTGGGCTGGTCAACGTGATTGTGGTCCTGGCGCTCACCCGCTGGCCGCGCTACGCGCGTGTTGCCTACGGCCAGACGCTGAGCATCGCCAACACGCCGTATGTGCGGCTTGCGACCCTGATGGGGGCCGGGCCGATACGCATCCTGTTTCGCCATGTGCTGCCTAACATTTTGGGCGCCGTGATTGTGGTGGCGACCCTGGAGTTCGGTCTGATGGTGCTGTTTGAAGCGGGTCTGTCGTTCCTGGGCCTGGGCGTGCAACCGCCTACGGCCAGCTGGGGCTCGATGCTGAGCACTGGCCGCAACTACCTTGGGAATGCCTGGTGGATCGCCACCTTTCCCGGCATGTGCCTGTTCACGCTGGTGCTGGCCATCAACATGATCGGCGACGCTTTGCGCGACCGGTTCGACCCACGACTGCATTAGGAGTAAACCATGGACTATTTTTCTGACCTGGCCGGCAAGCGGGTGCTCGTTACCGGCGCCTGTGGCGTCATCGGGCGCTGGATTGTTGCGGCTTTCCAGGAAGCCGGTTGCGAGCTGTGCTTGACCGATACCTCGCAGGCCGCACTGGCCGAGTTGGCCAGCCAGACCGGTCTGCGCGGAAAGGGCTTCGCCTGGGCCGCCAACCTGACCGATGAGGCCTCGATCAATGCCTTGGTGGCTGAGGTCGGCAGTCGCTGGGGTTCCGCCGATGTGCTGGTGAATAACGCCGGCATTTACCCAAGCGGTTTTTTGCTGGACATCTCGACCCAAGAGTTTGATGAAATCTTTGCCATCAACCTGCGGGCCCCTTACATCCTGACCAAAGGCGTGGCGGTCCAGATGATCGGCAAGGGCGTCAAGGGCTCCATCATCAACATCTCGTCGGGGGCCTCACGCAAGATGCGCCGCACTGTGGTGCCTTATTGCACTTCCAAGACGGCGCTCGACCGACTGACCAAAGGCTTTGGCGTGGAGCTGGCCGAGTACGGCATTCGTGCCAACACCCTGGAGCCCGGCTTCATGGCTGGCAGCGCGGTCAGCCCCCTGACGGAGGCCCATATCCAGAAGACGGTGGCCGCCATCCCGCTGGGGCGCCATACCTCGGCGGCGGATGTGCGCAACGGCCTGTTCTACCTGGCCAGCGACGCCTCGGCCTACGTGACCGGTGCCACATTGACCATCGACGGCGGCAACTCCATTGGCTCGATGGAGGTCCACCAAACCAAGAAGTCGGCACTATGAGGTGTGGTGTATGACCACCCTGGTGAGCCGTTCTTCGCCCTGGCCTGCCTATGTCTGGCCGCAGGGGCGTTCCAGTGCCTTTTGTTTCACGGTGGACGTTGACGCCCATTCCCCCTTGCTGTGGGGCCTGCGCGAGCAACCCGCCTCCAAGCTGGTGGGCCAGTTCGAACAGCGCTTGTTTGGCCCGCGCGTCGGTATCTGGCGGCTGCTGGATCTGCTGGCCCGGCATGGTGTGAGGGGCTCATTTTTTGTGCCTGCCGTGGTGGCCGAAACTTTTCCCGAACTGCTGCCGGCCTTTGTTGAACGCGGTCATGAGGTCGGACTGCACGGCTTCTTCCACGAGATCGTGGCGCATACCTCGGACGCCGAGTTCAGCGCTGCGCTCGATGCCTCGCTGGCGCTGTTCCAGCGGCAAGTCGGCCTGAGACCCAAGGGCTTTCGCTCGCCGGCCTGGGAGATGACGCCGCACATGATGGCCGAGCTGCAGTATCGCGGTATGTACGACAGTTCGCTGTCAGGCTTTGACAACCCCTACACATTGGGCGGGGTGGTCGAGGTGCCGGTGCAGTGGGCCATTGACGACGCGGTCTATTTCAAATTCTTAGGCGGTGGTGTGGACCACTGGCCGCCGTCTGCGTCCCGCCCGGTGCTGGAGACCTGGACCGACGAGTGGGAGACCTTGCACGCCGAAGGCGGGCTGTTCATGCTCACTGTGCATGACTGGATTTCTGGCCGAGCCCACCGCATCCGGCTGCTCGACACGCTGCTGTCGACCGTGACCCGAACCCCTGGCGCCTGGATTGCCACCGTGGGTGAGGTCGCGGCCTACCATGCCGCGTCGGTCAACCACGACCGCTTTGTGGTACCGCTGGGTACCCCCGAATCCATTGCGCCGCGCCGCTTCGGGCCAACACCCTGATGCAGACTTTTACCGTTCATAAATCGGCCGTTCACTCGCACCACGGCTTGGTGGCTGCGCAAAACCGCCATGCGGCCGAGGCTGGCGCCGCGGTGTTGGCCCAAGGTGGCAATGCCATGGATGCGGCCATCGTCACGGCTTTGGTGCTCAGTGTGGTGGAACCCTGGCTGTCGGGCATCGGCGGCGGCGGCTTTCTGCTGCACGCGGATGGGAAGACCGGGGCGGTGGACACCCTTGATTTCAATGTGCTGGCGCCCCAGGGTCTGAACCCTGCAGACTACCCCTTGGTCGGTGGCAACGATGGCGACTGGTTCAATTGGCCTGCCGTTCAGGGCAACCGCAATGTGTCGGGCTACAGCGCGATCTGCGTGCCCGGGGCAATTGCCGGGTTCGCCAGCGCGTTGCAAAAATACGGGACGCTGAGCTGGGCCGAGGCGCTGCAGCCCGCCATCCATCACGCCACGCAGGGCCTGGAACTGGATTGGTTCACCTGCCTCACGTTAGCCATCGACGCTGCCGGCCTGGCGCAAGACCCTGACAGTGCCGCCCTGTTCCTCGACGCCGGTCGCGCGCCCAGGGCCAGCGACCGTACGCCCGTGGCACGCCGTCCCATGCCCGACAAGGCCCGCCTGTTACAGAGACTGGCCGAGGCTGGCCCACGTGAGTTTTACGAAGGCGAGACCGCCCGGGCACTGGCGCGTGATCTCGAGGCCGGCGGCTCTGCCCTGCGATTCGCCGACTTTGCCGACTACCAGCCCATCTGGCAGCCACCCCTGGTGGGCAACTACCGGGGCCAGCAGATCCTGACCATGGCAGGCCTGAGCGGCGGCCCGACCCTGTTGGCTGCTTGCGACATGCTGACCGCATCAGACCTTGGGCTGTCAAGTTCCAGCGCCGAGGTCGCCTTGATTCATGCAAGCGCGATCCGTGCGGCCTATGAGCAGCGGTTGACCACCATGGGGCATGCTGCCACAGCCGAGGCCGGCTGCACCTCGCACGTCAGTGTGGTCGATGCATCCGGCTCTATGGTCTCGCTCACCAACACGCTGCTGTCGCGCTTTGGTGCCAAAGTGGTGATGCCCAGCGGCGGCTTCCTGATGAACAACGGCATGATGTGGTTTGACCCGCGCCCAGGCCAACCCAATTCAATCGCCGCTGGTGCCAAGCCATTGGCGAATATGTGTCCACTGATCCTGCAGCGCCAGGGCCGACCCTGGCTGGCCCTGGGTGCTGCCGGTGGCCGCACCATCGTGCCCACCCTGCTGCAGCTGCTCTCGGGCCTGTTGGACCGCGGCCTGTCGCTGGAAGACGCGTTTACTGCGCCCCGGCTCGACGCCAGCACGAGCACCATCAAGGTTGACCAACGTGCCGGGCCGGAGGTGGCCGCAGCCGTGGCCAGCCGGTTCTCCGTTGAGGTGGTTCAAGATACCGTCTACCCGGTTCAGTTTGCGATTCCATCGGCGGTGCTGCGCGAGGCCGGCGGCAACCAGGGCATGGCCCACCCCAACAGCCCCTGGGCTGCGGTGGCTGTAGGAGGCGCTGGCCATGGGGTCTGAGGCTGTGCCAGTGCCGTTACCGGCGGTGTTGTCGGTCAAGGATCTGGTGATTCGGATCGCTGGCGTCAATGTCGTCGATGGGGTGTCGTTGATGGCGTCCGAGGGCAGGATCCTGGCCATTGTTGGTGAAAGTGGCTGCGGAAAGAGCCTAACGGCGCTGTCTATCCTCCAACTGTTGCCTGGGGCGGCGCAGATTGCCGGTGGGCAGATTCACCTTGAAGGTGCCGAACTGACCGCGATGGATGAGGCCGAGCTGCGCCAAGTCCGGGGTAACCGCGCCTCCATCATTTTCCAGGAGCCCGTGGCGTCGCTCAACCCACTGATGCGCGTAGGCGCCCAGGTGGAGGAGGCGCTGCGCATCCACCGCGGGCTGTCGGGTGAGCAAGCGCGGCAAGAGGCCATTGCCATGCTGGCCATGGTGGGGATTCCCGACCCGGCCCTGCGCGCGGCGCAGTTCCCGTTCGAGCTCTCGGGTGGCATGTGCCAGCGCATCATGATCGCAGCAGCCCTGGTGTGCCGGCCCCGCTTGCTGATCGCGGACGAGCCAACCACCGCGTTGGACGTGACGATCCAGGCGCAGATTCTGGACCTGATGAAGCGCCTGCGCGATGAGGTTGGCACCACCATTGTGCTGATCACCCACGACATGGGCGTGGTGGCCGACATGGCCGATGACGTGGCCGTGATGTACGGCGGGCGGGTGGTGGAAAGCGGCCCGGTTGAGCAGATTTTTGCCACGCCGGCCCACCCCTATACCCGACTGCTGCTGGCCACCGTGCCCCGGCTCGACGGCCAGCGCAAGACCGTGCTGCGCACCATCGAGGGCCAGGTGCCCAGCGCCGATGCCTGGCCGCAGGGCTGCCGTTTCCGTGACCGTTGCCCGCTGGCTAGCGCCGCTTGCAGCGCGCGCCCCGAATTGACACCGCTGGCACAGGCCGACCACCAGGTGGCCTGCTGGCACACGGACCGCGTGGCGGCCATGGCATGAGCAACACCACTGTCCCGCTGCTGCGGGTTCGTGATCTCAAGGTGCATTTCACGGGGCGTGATGCGCGGCGTTCTACCATCAAGGCGGTGGATGGGGTGTCTTTTGACCTTGCCGCTGGGCGTACCCTGGCGCTGGTGGGGGAGAGCGGTTGCGGCAAGTCAACCACCGCCTATGCCATCGTGGGCCTGGAGTCAGCCACCTCGGGCAGCATCGAATTCGCAGGCCAAGAGATTTCCCGATTAGCGCCCAAGGCGCGCCAGGCACTGGCCACCGAAATGGCCATCGTGTTCCAGGACCCGACCGCCGCGCTGGACCCCAAGATGACGGTGGCCGACAGCATTCTGGAGCCGCTGGCGATCCAGGGTCGCACCCAAGCTGAGCAGCGCCGCCGCCTGAGTGAGTTGCTGGACCGCGTCGGCCTGCCTGCCGCCTACGCCAAGCGTACCCCTAACGCATTGTCAGGGGGCCAGAAACAGCGCGTGGTGATCGCACGCGCCCTTGCCCTGTCGCCCAAGCTGCTGGTGCTGGACGAGCCGGTCTCGGCTCTGGATGTATCGATACGCTCGCAGATATTGAACCTGTTGATGGAACTGCAACAGGAGCTGGGTCTGGCCTACCTGTTCATCTCGAACGATTTATCAGTGGTGCGCCACGTGGCTGACGAGACCATGGTCATGTACCTGGGCAGCGTGGCCGAGCGGGGCGACACTGACGCCCTGTTCAGCGCCGCGCGCCACCCCTACACCCAGGCCTTGCTCTCGGCGATTCCCTTGCCAGACCCGGTGGCGCAGCGCAAAAGAGAAAAAATCATTTTGAAGGGTGACCTGCCCAGCCCCCTCGCACCGCCTCCCGGCTGCCCATTCGCCAGCCGTTGTCCGATCCGCACCGACCCGTGCGAGCAGGTGCGACCCGTGCTCACCGCATCAGGGTCAGGGCTCAGCACAGCCTGCCTGGTGCGCGCGCCAAGGGTTGAGGTGATGGGCGCGACGACGGCTTAGGCAGACTACGGCAGGCGTAGCGTCCCCGTTGCGCGTAGACTAGGCAGGGCTTTACTACACTGTTGGCCCAAAGATGGAACGTTTGACCTTGCGTTTCCAAAAAGATTCAAGAATAAATGTCCGCATGGGGGGCGCGGCGTAAAACTTGGACTGGTTTATGCCGCACTCCCCCTGGGCCAAATCTGCGTCGGCGCGAACACATAAAGTCCCCTGGAGCAAAGGCGGTGAAACGGTCCTCGCAAACCTGCAAACACTTTGCTCGGTTTGCAATCTGGGGAAGTCCAATGTGCACACGGGCTAACAGGTTGTTCGTCACGGACGCGCAGCAGCAGGAGGCCGCTTCGCGGCGCTTGCTGCGTGCCGGACAGCGCCGACGTTTGCCAGCTGAAGAATAAGTTGGTTACAGTACCGGCATGGCATCTACCATTGTTCGTGACGGTCAATATCGTCTCTTCTTTTTCCACGAGAAGAGACGCGCATTCATGTGCACCTTGCGCACGCTGATGGAGAAGCTAAATTTTGGCTTACGCCCCAGGCGGCATTAGCCAACCATACAGGCCTTTCTGCTACGCAACTTCGACAAGCGCAAGCAGTTTTGAATGCACACTTGACGGAGATCCAAGATGCCTGGAACCACCCCTTTGGCAGCTGAGGTTACCCATGTTTCGAGGCACGGTTTTTGGCTTCTGCTTGCCGATGAAGAACTGCTCGTGCCTTTCGATCAATTCCCATGGTTTCGGAAAGGGACGATCGAACAGATATCGGAAGTCCAGTGGCCTAGCCCCGATCACCTTTATTGGCCGGGGCTGGACGTTGATTTATCGGTGCAATCCATTCGAAACCCATCCTCATTTCCGCTGGTTTCTGCCGCAGCGGGCTAACAGCTTGCTCGGCGCGGACACGCAACCGAAGCCAGCCGCGTTGGGGCACGGATTGCGTGCCGGACAGCGCCAACGTTAAACCTTTCAGGTGTTTCGCATGTTCAAGTTTGAATGGGACGATCAGAAAGCCGCAAGCAATTTTTCGAAACACCGTGTATCGTTCGACGAGGCGGTGAGTGTATTTGGCGATGGACAGGCGCTGACGTTTTCTGACACCGATCACAGTGAATTCGAGGATCGCAGTCGAACATACGGAATTTCCAACAACTCACGGCTCTTGGTGGTCGTCCACACAGAGCGTCGAAACGGTATACGAATCATCAGCGCCAGAAAGGCAACACGATATGAAAAAAGAATCTACGAAAATGGCTGATCAAGACATCCCCGAATTGAAGCGCGATTTGCTCGGTAAGGGTGTGAGGGGCAAGTACCTGAAACACTTTGCGCATGGGAGCAATGTGGTGGTGCTGCAACCGGAAATTCAGAAGGCATTTCCTACTTCTGAGGCCGTCAACCAGGCATTGGCGAGCATGTTGGCATTTGCGCAGGAAACACAAGTTTTAACAGGTCGCTCAGGTCGGACAACGCGCAAGCGCGTCGCCGCATAGCGCCAACGTTAACGTTCATTTTGAACGACAGCTTTGGAGAAATGTGGCTGACCGCTGTCAGCCTAAAGCCGCCATATATACATCCTGAAACCTGCAAGCCAATTAGGTTTGCGGGTTTTGTTGGGCCAGCAGCGTAGTAAAACCCATCCGGCATGAAAAAGCCCGCATCAAGCGGGCTTTTTGTTGGGAGAAACCGAATTACTTCAGTTTCATTTCCTTGTAGTCCACGTGCTTGCGAGCTTTTGGATCAAATTTCTTGATCAGCATCTTCTCGGGCATGGTTTTCTTGTTTTTGCTGGTCGTGTAAAAGTGACCGGTGCCGGCCGTGGATTCCAGCTTGATTTTTTCGCGTCCGCCTTTGGTTGCCATGGTGCTACTCCTTAAGCTTGGCCACGTGCGCGCAGGTCTGCGAGCACTGAATCGATACCGTTCTTGTCGATGAGACGCAGACCGGCGTTGGAAATGCGCAGGCGCACCCAGCGGTTTTCAGTCTCGACCCAGAAGCGGCGGTATTGCAGGTTCGGAAGGAACCGGCGCTTGGTTTTGTTGTTGGCGTGGGACACATTGTTCCCAACCATCGGGCCTTTGCCCGTGACTTCACATACGCGTGCCATGAGGACACTCCAGATTTGCATCACGGCGCCCATGACTGAGCGCCTCACCTCGCCAATAAAAAAGGGTGGCGGTAACCCTGTTGCCGCATTGATTGAAACCGAAGGCCTCAACATTTTCAGCAAAGCCAAGCATTATAGGCGATGCCCTATCATGGGGGGATGCCCTCCGCACGCACCATGACGCTCACTGCGCTGGCCATGCTGGCTTTTGCAGGCAATTCCCTGCTTTGCCGGCTGGCGCTCAAGGACGGCGCCATTGACCCTGCCAGTTTTACCACCCTGCGACTGGTGGCTGGCATGGCCACACTTTGGCTGGTGGTGCGCTGGCGTTCGTCCGGCGCGGGCGGCGGTCACTGGTTGTCCGGCCTAGCCTTGTTTATTTATGCCGCCGGTTTCTCCTGGGCCTACCAGAGCCTTCCGGCGGCTACTGGCGCACTGCTGCTGTTTGGCGCGGTTCAGGTCACGATGATCAGTCGCGGTGTCTGGGTCGGTGAGCGGCTGCGATTGCTACAAAGTGTGGGCGTGGTGCTGGCCTTGGGGGGACTTGTGGTGTTGCTCTTGCCGGGTCTGGCTGCGCCTCCCCTGACCGGCGCCCTGTTGATGCTGGGCGCTGGATGCGCTTGGGGCGTCTACTCCCTGCGCGGCAAAGGGGCGGGTGACCCCACCCGGGTCACCTCAGGCAATTTTTTGCTGGCCTGCCCATGGGCCGTTGGGCTTAGCCTTCTGACCGACAGCACAGGCCAACTGGACGCTACAGGTGTGGTCTGCGCCCTGGCCTCAGGCGCCTTGACGTCGGGCCTGGGTTATGCACTCTGGTACGCTGTCATACCGCGTCTGAAAGCGATCCACGCTAGCACGGTACAACTGAGTGTCCCGCCGCTGACGGCGCTCGGTGGTGTGATGCTGCTGGGCGAGCCCTTGACGCTGCGCCTGGCGCTGGCCAGCGTGGCGATCATCGGTGGCATTGCGCTGGTGCTGCGCGACAAAGCGCCAGCCACAGACCGCTAGTCGGCTGGCGGTACCCGGTCTGGTTTAGCCCTGCTCCAGAAAGCGCTGCGCGTCGAGTGCGGCCATGCATCCGGTTCCCGCGCTGGTGATGGCCTGGCGGTAGACGTGGTCTTGCACGTCACCGGCGGCGAACACCCCGGGCACGCTGGTCATCGTGGCAAAACCTTTGAGCCCGCCCTGGGTGATGATGTAGCCGCCAGCCATCTCGAGTTGGCCCTGGAAGATGTCGGTGTTGGGTGAGTGGCCGATGGCAATAAAGCAGCCTTTGAGGGTGATGTCTTCGGTCACGCCGCTGCTCACGTGTTTCAGGCGGATGCCGGTCACGCCGCTGGCGTCGCCCAGCACCTCGTCCAGGGTTTGAAAGGTTTTGAGCTCGATTTTCCCGGCGGCCACTTTTTCCATTAATTTGTCGATCAGGATGGCCTCGGCTTTGAACTTATCGCGCCGGTGCACAAGGTAGACCTTGCTGGCAATGTTCGAGAGATAAAGCGCTTCCTCGACCGCGGTGTTGCCGCCCCCGACCACACAGCACAGCTCATTACGGTAAAAAAAGCCGTCGCAGGTGGCGCAACCTGATACGCCGCGCCCCATGAAGGCGGTCTCCGACGGCAGCCCGAGGTACTTGGCCGAGGCGCCGGTGGCCAGAATCAGCGCGTCGCAGGTGTATTCGCCACTGTCTCCCTTGAGCGTGAACGGCCGTTTGCTGAAGTCGACAGCGCTGATGTGGTCGAACAAGATCTCGGTCTTGAACCGCTCGGCGTGCTCCAGAAAGCGTTGCATCAGCTCGGGCCCCTGTACGCCGTGCACGTCGGCGGGCCAGTTGTCCACATCGGTGGTAGTCATCAGTTGCCCGCCTTGGGCGATACCGGTGATCAGCATCGGGCTGAGGTTGGCGCGTGCGGCATAAATGGCCGCGGTGTAGCCGGCCGGACCAGAGCCCAAAATCAGGACTTTGGCGTGACGTGTCGTTGACATGGTAAAAACCTTTGCAAAAATGAGAATCTGGCGTGTACAGTTCGGGTTGGCATGGGGCGGGAAACAAGGGCGTCCTGGCCCGGGCTTGGCACAAGCGGATTTCCGCTTCAGCAACCCGCTATTGTAAGAACCATGCGGCTGGGCTTTGATGCCGGCGTAATCACCCCTGATGACCTACTCACTCAACACCCTTAACGACAAACGCAGTGCCAATGTGCCGGTGCGACCGGGGTGGGCCCGCTTCACCGACGAATTCGGCCTGGTGCTGGGTCTGGTGGCTCTGATGTTCTGGTTATTGGCGTTGTTCAGCTATTCTGCGCAGGATATGGCCTGGTCGACCTCGGGTGCGGGTGGGCCATTGCGCAACCGGGGCGGGCAACTGGGCGCCTGGTTGGCCGACGTCAGTTATTTTCTGTGTGGTTTTTCCATCTGGTGGTGTGTGGTGGCGGGCCTGCGGTATTGGTTGGGCAGTCTGTCGCGTTGGTTGCATGAGCGTGAGCCAGGTGCCAAATTGGCGGAGCGGGAGAACTCGGCTGACTCGTCGTGGCGCATGCATCCCAGCGCTGTTTGGGTGGGGCTGGCCTTGCTGTTGGCAGGCAGCGTCAGCCTGGAATGGGCGCGCCTGCACCGGCTGGAAGCCTATCTGCCGGGCCACGGTGGCGGCATACTGGGTTATTGGCTCGGGCCTTTAAGCGTGCAGTGGCTGGGGTTTGCGGGGGCAGCTCTGGTCGGCATTATGTTGACCCTGGTGGGTGTTTCGCTCGCGTTCGGGTTTTCTTGGGGCCGATTGGCCGAGCGGCTGGGCGCCTGGCTTCACGCCCAAGTCGAAACCCGGCGGGAAAAACGCGAAGTGGCGCAGGACATGGCCTTGGGCCAGCAGGCTGCGCGAGAGCGCGATGACGTGATGATCGAACCGCGCGACGATGCGGTGTCCGCAATCATGGCACCCGCAGTGGTGATCGAGCCGGTCTTGGCCGAGATGCCCAAAAGTGAGCGCGTGGCCAAGGAACGCCAAAAGCCGCTGTTTACCGAGCTGCCGGACAGCCGGTTGCCGCAGGTCGATTTGCTGGATGGCGCGCTGGCGCGCCAGGAGACGGTGGCGCCTGAGACGCTGGAGATGACCAGCCGCATGATCGAAAAGAAGCTCAGGGACTTTGGTGTGGAGGTGCGGGTGGTGCTGGCCCAGCCCGGGCCAGTGATCACGCGCTATGAGATTGAGCCTGCCACCGGCGTCAAGGGCTCACAAATCGTTGGGCTGGCCAAGGATCTGGCGCGCTCCCTCAGCCTGGTGTCAATTCGGGTGGTGGAGACCATCCCAGGCAAGAACTTCATGGCGCTTGAGCTGCCCAATGCCAAACGACAGTCAATTCGCCTGTCTGAGATCCTTGGCTCCAACATTTACAACGAGGCCAGGTCCATGCTCACCATGGGGCTGGGCAAGGACATCATTGGCAACCCTGTGGTGGCCGATCTGGCCAAGATGCCCCATGTCTTGGTGGCAGGCACCACCGGCTCGGGTAAGTCGGTGGGCATCAACGCCATGATTTTGAGCCTGCTCTACAAAGCTGAAGCGCGCGACGTACGCCTGCTGATGATCGACCCCAAAATGCTGGAGATGTCGGTGTACGAGGGCATTCCGCATTTGCTGGCGCCTGTGGTGACGGACATGAAGCAGGCCGCCAACGGCCTCACCTGGTGCGTGGCTGAAATGGAGCGCCGTTACAAGCTCATGAGCAAGATGGGGGTTCGCAACCTGGCGGGTTACAACGTCAAGCTCGACGAAGCCAAGGCGCGTGGCGAGCACATCGGCAACCCGTTCAGTCTGACACCTGAGGCGCCCGAGCCGCTGGACCGGCTGCCGCACATCGTGGTGGTGATCGATGAGCTGGCCGACCTGATGATGGTGGTGGGCAAGAAGATCGAGGAATTGATTGCCCGTCTCGCCCAAAAAGCCCGTGCAGCCGGTATTCACCTCATTCTGGCTACACAGCGGCCCAGCGTGGATGTGATCACCGGCCTGATCAAGGCCAACATCCCGACCCGTATCGCGTTTCAGGTGTCGAGCAAGATTGACAGCCGCACCATTTTGGATCAAATGGGTGCTGAAGCCCTGCTGGGCATGGGCGATATGCTGTACATGCCCAGTGGCACCGGGCTGCCAGTGCGTGTGCACGGCGCCTTTGTCAGCGACGAAGAAGTGCACCGTGTGGTCAGCTACCTCAAGAGCCAGGGAGAGCCTAACTACATCGAGGGTGTGCTCGAAGGCGGCACCGTCGACGGTGAGGGCGAGAGCTTGGGCGACGGCGGGACCGGAGGGGGTGAAAAAGACCCGATGTATGACCAGGCGGTTGAAGTCGTCCTGAAGAACCGCAAGGCCAGTATCTCGCTGGTGCAACGCCACCTCAAGATCGGCTACAACCGGGCGGCCCGCCTGGTTGAAGACATGGAAAACGCGGGCTTGGTCAGCAGCATGAGCAGCAGTGGCCAGCGCGATATTTTGGTACCGGCTCGCGCCGAATAAAACACATGATCACAACTTTCAACGCTGTCCGAGTGCTTGCTATATTTTTAATAGCTATAACCCCAGTACTGACGAGGGCTGGAGGCCTGGAAAGCCTGGAGAATTTTCTCCGGCTAACCAAATCCGGTCGGGCTGAATTCACCCAGCTTGTGACTGCGCCACCCAAGGATGGCGTGGTTGGTCGTGCCAAGTCATCCGGCGGCAGTTTTGAGTTTTCTCGCCCGAACCGGTTTAGGTTTATTTACCGTAAACCGTTTGAACAGACCATTGTTGCTGACGGCCAGACCCTCTGGTTGTATGACGTTGATCTGAATCAGGTCACAGCCCGCAAGCAGGCCCAGGCGCTTGGGGCGACACCAGCAGCCCTGATTGCATCCGCGGGTGACTTGCGTACCTTGCAAAACGATTTTGTCCTGGCCGATGCCCCAGACCGCGACGGGCTGCAATGGGTGTTGGCGACCCCCAAAGCGCGCGACGGCCAGTTGCAAAGTGTACGGGTTGGGTTTCGCGGGGCAGAGTTGGCAGTTTTGGAGATGCTTGACAGCTTTGGTCAACGGTCGGTGCTAACTTTCAGTACTTTTCAGTCCAATGTGGCCTTAGATGCTGCCAGCTTCCAGTTCAAGCCGCCGGCAGGCGCTGACATCATTCGTCAGTGAGCAGTCGTCCAGGCGTCGGGGCCCCAGGGCGTGATGGGCTCTGTGCCTTGGGCTTTGAAACGCTCCGGCAGGTCTTCCGTCATGTCCCAGCTGGCCGACAGCCTGCCAAAACCGATGCACAAGGCGCATACCATGCCAAGTTCGACCAGCGCTTTCTCCGAAAAATGCGTTTTTAACAATGCATAAAACGCGTCATCGATCGCCAGGTGGTTGTTAGCCAGCAGGTCGGCGTAACGCAGCGCCACCCGCTCGGCATCAGTCAGGTCAGGCGCTTCGTGCGGCTTTTCCAGCGCGCACACCAAGTCTTCAGTGACGCCGTCGTCTACCGCATCCGCATAGCGCATGGCCATACAACTGCGACATTGGTTGTGAAAGGCAATCCGCAACCGTATCAACTCTCGCAGACGCGATGACAGCACTGAATGTGCTTTCAGCGCCCCACCAAATCGCAAATAGGCTTTGGCCAGTTCCGGGTGGTGTGCACGCACACTGGTGGGCCGTAATTCGCGGTCAGATTTTTGATCTGTATTGAGCAGGCTCCGAAGTTCGGGGTCGAATTCTTCGACCGTGAGTGATCTGATTCTGGGCATGGGAATTTCGCTGAGTTAAATGGTGCAGTCCAGCGACTAGACACCGGGTGTTGCAGGCGCACTTACCGGCTTTGTGCGACTGTCGATGTAGGTTTGCAACTGGTCGGGTAGGTCTGCCAATTGCGGCTCGGTGCCGGGCCAGCGCACGCGCAGAGGTTGGTCCAGCCCGTTGGCCAGTTCGCTCAGCGGCAGCACATAGCGGAACTTCAGCGCGCGCGACTGGAACAGCCAGTGGCCGTCAATCTTGGTGTAAGTGTCCAGGTAGCGCAAGGCGATATGCACCGCTTGGCCATTGATACACAGTTCGGCGTGCGCGTTGACCACGCCTGAGGCCTGGTGATCCGAAATCAGATCGAAGTGCCAAGTGTGCGCATAGTGGTAGCTGGTCGTGAACAGGGAGGTGCGGTAGCGGTAAAAGGCGACCACGGCGTCTCGGCCTTTGACCGCTTGAAACTGGCCATCCGGTGCAAACAGGCTACCCAGCTTGTCGAAGTCACGGTCATCAACGACCATGCCGTAGCGTGAGATCAGCTCGGCGAGTTGTTGTCGATCATCAACGCGTTGGATCAGTTGGGTCAGGTGCTTCAGATCGGTGTAGGCGGCGGGCTGCGAGGTTTCCATTGGGGCTCCGGTATCGAGTGGTACGCTGCATTCTGCATTGGCATGGCATTGCAGGCAATAGACAACGCACCAATGGACACCTGACAACCGCTAACTTTGAAGTGACCTCTTACGCCAGCGCACCGGTTTAAATCTGGTTGCCGGTGGTTTCGCCAAGGTGGCGTTTGACCGCCGTCAGAACGCCTCTTGCGGGTGCTTGACTTCCCAGGGGGGCGTCCAGTCACCCGCAACTCGCAAGGTAAGTCCCGAATCCTCCTCAATCAGCCGGCATACGCTCATCTCGCCAGCCTCAGTGCCGTAGCGCTGAGCGGCTTCTTTGAAGCGTGCGTGCGTGGCCTGCGTCAGTTCGCTTCGCGTGCCCATATCGACCACCAGGTCATGGATCAAGCCCAAGTCCTTCAAGCAGAGCTCAAGTCGAAATGAGGGATCGTAGTGGCCTGCAAAGATCGATGGCACGTCATGCTGCATCACGAAACTCTCGGCTGCGCCACCTTTCATGGCGGCCCACCAGACCTCCGGTTCTAGCCCGGCTTTTTTGGCAGTGACCATCGCTTCGCCAATGGCGGCGGCATGCACCAGCCAGAGCTGGTTGTTGACCAGTTTTGCCACATAGCCATTGCCATGAGCCCCGACCAGGCGAATTTCGCCCATCGCCTCAAGCGCGGGGCGCGCCCGGGCGACAGCCTCATCGGCACCGCAGACAAAAAGAATCATGTCCCCCCGGATCGCCGAGTCAATGGAGCCCGTCACAGGTGAGCCCACCGGCAGCCCACCGCGCTGCGTAAACGCCGCACCGAGTTCTCGCATCAAGGGTGGGCCGCTGGTGGTCATGTCGATCCAGACCCTGCCGGTGCAGTCGCCGGACAACAAGCCCTGGTCGCCGCGCAGCACCTCCTCAATTTGGCTGGGACCGAACACCATGGTGATGACGATGTCGGCTTGCGCCATCACCGCCGCCGGGCTGCTGGCCCACACCGCACCTTGCGCGATGAGCTTGTCGGCGGCTTCCCGCCGGATGTCGTGAACTGTGAGGGCGAAACCGGCACGCTGGAGGTTGCGTGCCGCCGCCGATCCCATGTTGCCAAGCCCGATAAAACCAATGTTCAAGGTGCGGTCTCCCTGCGTTGAGCGGTACTTCAGACGAACCAGCCTTTTTCTGCCAAGCGGTTGTCGTTCATGTCGTAGCGTGCATGCGATTCCAGCCCCTTTAGCTTGTTGCTGCTACCGTCCATCTGGTCCCCGACGCCAAAACAGACCATGCCAGCCTCTTCCGAAATGATGCGCTGGGCTTCGGCGTACAACTCCCGACGTTTGTCGCGGTTAAGTTCAATCCGGGCATCGACCACCAGCTTGTCCAGGGCTGCGCTCTTGAAGTGCGTGTCATTCCAGGCGCCACCCGAGAGGAACTGGGTCGAGATCTGCAGGTCTGCCGTCGGCCGATTGCCCCAGAAGACGGAGCAGAACGGAACCTTCATCCAGACGTTGTCCCAGTAGCCGTCGCCAGAGACGCGTTTGACGTCCAGTGCCAAGCCCGCCTTCTTGAGCGATTCCTGGAACATCACGCCGGAATCAATCGCCCCTGAATAACAGCCGTCCGAGACCTGGACCTCGAGTGCGCCTGAAAAGCCGGCCTTCTTGAAATGGAACTTGGCCTTGTCCGCATCAAAGGTCTTGGGCTTGAGGTTGGCGTTGTAGAACTGGTCAGCGGGTCCTACCGTCTGGTCGTTGCCCAGCGAGGCATAGCCTGAAAAGACGTTGTTGATGACCTTTTGGCGGTCAATGCCGTACTTGAGCCCCAGCATCAGGTCCCGGCTTTTGTACGGGTCGGCGTCCACCAGAGCCACAAAGCCGTAGCGGTTGCCTGTGCCTTTGGTTCGGGTGACATTGATGTCCTTGTTTTTTGCCAGCAGGGCCACCGTCTTTGGGTTGAGCCGGTTCACGGCGTCTACCTGACCCGTCAGCAGCGCCTGGGTCCGGGCTGCGGAGTCGCCGATGTAGCGGATTTCTACCGTATCAAAATTACCTCTGTTGGGTTTCCAGTAGTTGCCTGGCTTGCGTTTGGCCACCACCCGCACGCCAGGTTGCCATTCCGCCAAGCTGTAGGCACCGGTGCCGTCGGGTTTCGAAAAATCTGTGGTGCCTGCGGGTACGATCAACAGGTGGTAGTCCGACAGCACAAATGGCAGGTCGGCGTTACCAGACTTCATGATGATCTGGATCTGATGTGACGAGAGTTTCTTGATCTCGGTGATGGGCTCCAGGATGCCTTTGGCCGGTGACTTTGACTCGCCGCGATGCAGGTTGATCGAGTAGATCACGTCGTCGGCGTCCAGGGCCTTGCCAGACCCGAAGGTGATGCCTTTGCGGATATTGAACACCCATTCTGCAGCGCCTGGTTTTGATTCCCAGCTCTCCGCCAACTCAGGTGTGGCATTTCCTTTGGCGTCAATTTCAACCAGCTGATTCCAGAACATCAGGCTGTAAGAGATAGGAATGGAGTCGGCATAAGTGCGTGGGTCCAGGCTGTCGGACGCAGAGCCACCTTCCATGCCCAGTCGCAATGTGCCACCCTTTTTGGGCTGGCCTTGGGCCATCGCTGGTCCCGCGCCCAGGCCAGCCAGCCCAAAGGCGGCCGCACCAGCGATAAGTTGGCGGCGGTCCAGATGAAGGCCGGAATCGTTTGAATTAAGCGGGCTGTTCATGAAATGTTGTCTCCTTTAGGTGCGTGGGTGGGGTTGATGCAGCACTGCGGATCACTTTAGGCTGGGAGTGAATTGCTTGCAAACGAATAATTGTTATGCTTCCTATCACAGAACGTTATGGACAAGGTGGCCAAGATGTTGAAGTACCTGGATCTCACGCTCTTGCAGGCGTTTTCTGCGGTGATGGACAGCGGCAGCTTTACCCGTGCCGCCCAGTACCTGTGCCGCACCCAGTCCGCCGTCAGCATGCAGTTGCAAAAGCTTGAAGCGCTGGCAGGTCACCCTTTGCTTGTGCGCGGCAGTCGCCCAATCAAGCTGACCGAAGAGGGGGAGGTGCTTTTGGCCTATGCGCGGCGAATGCTCCGGCTCAATGAGGATGCGCTGGCCGCTTTGAATCAGCCCTTCGCGGAGGGGCATGTGAGGCTGGGCATGCCTGACGACTACGCCCATTGTTTTCTGCCCGCCGTCCTGACCCGCTTTGCCCATGCCTATCCCCGGGTTCAACTTGAAGTGATCGGTGCGCTCAGTGGTGACTTGCAGGACCGGGTGGAGGCCGGAAACCTTGACGTTGCCCTGATCACGCGCCAACCAAACCGCCGCGCCGGGATGATTCTGCGGCGAGAGCGCCTGGTCTGGGCGGGTTCGCGACAACACTTTGCACATGAGCAAGACCCTTTGCCGCTGGCGCTGTTCCCGGAGGGCTGCGTGTTCCGTGCCCATGCCTTGGCGGCACTCGACGCCCAGGCCAAACCCTGGCGGGTGGCGTACAGCAGCCAGAGTTTTGCCGGTGGGAAAATTGCTGTCTCGGGCGGCCTGGCCCTGACGGTCGTGGCCCAAAGCATGGTGCCCCCAGAGTGGCGTATCCTGGGCCTGGAGGAACAGTTACCGCGATTGCCCGAGATCGAAATCGCCCTTCATCGGGCCCCCGGCACCTTGCCGATGGCCGCTGCCCTGCTGGAGACCCAACTCATCGAAGGCGTACGCTTTGATTCGGGCAGCAGCATTTTGCCGGGGTAAAGCTTGTCGCCACAAGCCGGACACCTACCGCAGCCAGTTGGGTTGTGCAATACTGGATTTAGTTCAAGCTCAACCCAAAGGATTCCCATGTATAAATTGATCGTTCCACTGTGCGTTGGTGTTTTGGCCACGGCATGTGCCAGCTACACCGCCGGCCCCGTAGCCACTGCCAGATTGGAAGCCACCAAGGGAAATGCGGTTTCTGGGCAGGTGAAGTTCTCCCAGCGCGGAGATAAAGTTATGGTCACTGGTGAGGTTTTCGGCTTACGCCCCAATGGCGAACACGGGTTTCACATCCATGAAAAAGGAGATTGCTCAAGCGGTGATGGCATGGGGACCGGAGGCCACTTCAACCCTACATCGAAAGCACATGGAGCCCATGAGCATGGCGAGCACCATGCCGGCGACTTGGTCAGTTTGAGGGCCGATGGTGCGGGCGTGGCCAAATTTAGCTACGAGTCCACAGCCATTGTTGTGGGTAGCGGCACCAGCGATATCGTGGGTCGTGGCTTGATCGTGCACCGTGATCCAGACGATTACAAGACCCAACCGACGGGCAATTCAGGGCCACGCGTGGCATGCGCCGTGATAGTCAAGGGTTGACACCATTCGGCTACCTTGCCAGCTGCAAAGCAAGGGTGAACAGCGCCTGGGCTCTACAAAAAACGTTATGAACGCAACGCCCAGCCCCCACCAGCCCCTAGCCGAGCGCTTGCGGCCCAAAACGCTGGCACAAGTCATCGGCCAGCAGCATTTGCTGGGCGAAGGCATGGCGCTGCGCTTGGCTTTTGAATCGGGGCAGCCCCACAGCTGCATCCTGTGGGGCCCGCCGGGCACTGGCAAGACCACTATGGCCCGGCTGATGGCTGATGCTTTTGACGCGCAGTTCATCACCATCAGTGCTGTCTTAGGCGGTGTCAAAGACATCCGTGAGGCGGTGGAATTGGCTCAGGTCGCACGCGCCCAGGGCCGGCGCACCATTCTGTTTGTAGATGAAGTACACCGCTTCAACAAAAGCCAGCAGGATGCGTTTTTGCCCCATGTCGAAAGTGGCCTGTTCACCTTTATCGGCGCCACCACTGAAAACCCGTCTTTCGAGGTGAACTCGGCCTTGCTGTCGCGCGCGGCGGTTTATGTGTTGCAGGCCTTGTCACAGGCTGACCTGGAGCAAATTGTGGCGCGCGCCCTTGAGAGTGGCGCTGTGCCCCCCATAGAAAACGAAGCCGTCGATCGGCTCATTGCCTATGCGGATGGTGATGCGCGTCGGCTGCTCAACACGCTGGAAACACTGGCTGCGGCCGCCACCCAGGAAAAGCGCGCCGAGGTCACCGATGTCTGGCTGCTCAAGGTGCTGGGCGAGCGTATGCGCCGCTATGACAAGGGCGGCGAGCAGTTTTACGACACCATCAGCGCGCTGCATAAATCGGTGCGCGGCTCTGACCCTGATGCGGCTCTTTACTGGTTGGTGCGCATGCTCGACGGTGGTGCAGATCCCCGTTATATGGCGCGGCGCCTGATCCGCATGGCCAGCGAAGACATTGGCCTGGCCGACCCGCGGGCCCTGCGTCTGGCGCTGGATGCCGCTGAGGTCTATGAGCGAATGGGCAGCCCCGAGGGTGAGCTGGCGCTGGCCGAGTGCGTGGTTTACCTGGCGGTGGCCGCCAAATCCAACGCGGTTTACAAGGCATTTAATGAAGCCCGAGCTTTTGTCAAAAAGGATGGCACTCGGCCGGTGCCCATGCACCTGCGCAATGCACCCACCCAACTCATGAAAAACCTGGATTACGGCAAAGGCTACCGCTATGCACACGATGAGCAAGGCGGTTTTGCCGCAGGTGAGAACTACCTGCCCGAAGGCATGGCCCCGCCCGGGTTTTACCGTCCGGTTGAACGAGGTCTGGAGATCCGTATCGCGGATAAGCTGCGGCAGCTGCGCAGCCTGAACCATCAGGGCAACTAATGCCCTGTGATTCCTGCAGATGGCTTGCCCGCAGGAGGGTAAACCCCAGCGAAAGCGAGTCCGCTCCGGGTGTGTGCTCGCTACAATCTCCTCCACTCACCTGCCTGTTGCGCCATATTGGCAGGGTAATTGCTATAGGCCTGTAAGCGCCCATATCGCTGCGCGGCTCGGCGGCAAACCAACAACCGAGCGCCGGTCACCAATCGGAGAAGTTTTATGGATACCTTGATACAGCAGATCATCAACGGTCTGGTGTTAGGCAGCATGTACGCCCTCGTCGCGCTGGGCTACACCATGGTCTACGGCATCATCAACCTCATCAATTTCGCCCATGGCGAGGTGCTAATGGTCGGCGCCCTGACCAGCTGGACCATCATCGGCCTGATGAAAGAGGGCATGCCGGGCACGCCGGGCTATGTGATCCTGTTTGTGGCCCTGATCATCGCCTGCGTGGTGGCCGCCGCACTCAATTTTGTGATTGAAAAAGTGGCTTACAGGCCGCTGCGCAACAGCCCCAAACTGGCGCCCTTGATCACCGCCATCGGCATGTCGATCCTGCTGCAAACACTGGCCATGATCATCTGGAAGCCCAATTACAAGCCTTACCCCACGCTCCTGCCCAACACGCCGTTCAACATCGGCGGCGCCGTGATCACGCCGACCCAAGTTTTGATCCTGGGCATGACGGCCGTGTCGCTGGCGGTGCTGATGTGGGTGGTGAACTCGACCCGTCTAGGCCGTGCGATGCGCGCCACCGCTGAGAACCCGAGAGTTGCCGCACTCATGGGCGTCAAGCCCGACATGGTGATCTCGGCCACTTTCCTGATCGGCGCCGTGCTGGCCGCCATTGCTGGCGTGATGTGGGCTGCCAACTACGGCACGGTGCAGCACACCATGGGTTTTCTGCCTGGCCTCAAAGCCTTCACGGCAGCGGTGTTCGGCGGCATTGGCAACCTGGCTGGCGCTGTGGTGGGGGGCATTCTGCTGGGCCTGATCGAGTCGATTGGCGCTGGCTACATCGGCACCCTCACGGGTGGCGTGTTGGGCAGCCATTATTCGGACATCTTTGCCTTCATCGTGCTGATCATCGTGCTGACGCTGCGGCCCTCGGGCTTGCTGGGTGAGCGGGTGGCAGACCGGGCCTGAGCATCGCCACCAACTGACTCAAGGACTGACATGAAACTGAATCAACGCAATCTTGTGGCGCTGGCGCTGTCGGCGGTGGGCTTGCTTCTGCTGCCCCTGTTGTTGCAGGGCTTTGGCAACGCCTGGGTGCGTATTGCCGACATGGCCCTGCTGTATGTACTTCTGGCGCTGGGCCTGAATATTGTGGTCGGCTATGCGGGTTTACTGGACCTTGGCTATGTGGCCTTTTTTGCGATTGGCGCTTACATGTACGGGCTGATGGCCTCACCCCATTTGAGTGAGTCCTTTGCTGCGGTGGCCTCCTTGTTTCCCAATGGCCTCCACACCCCGCTGTGGATCGTGATCCCGGCGGCGGCTGGCCTAGCTGGCATTTTTGGCGTGCTGCTCGGTGCGCCCACGCTGCGCTTGCGGGGTGACTACCTGGCCATCGTTACGCTGGGCTTTGGTGAAATCATCCGCGTTTTCTTGAACAACCTGGACCACCCGGTCAACATCACCAATGGCCCGAAGGGTCTGAACCAAATTGACTCATTGAGTTTCTTCGGGCTCAACCTGGGCAAGAGAGTGGAAGTATTTGGCTTTGAGCTTGCCTCGGTGTCGCTCTACTACTACCTGTTTTTGGCCCTGGTGCTGTTCAGTGTGCTGGTCTGTCACCGGCTGGAACGGTCACGCGTCGGGCGGGCCTGGATGGCCATTCGGGAGGATGAAATTGCGGCCAAGGCCATGGGCATCAACACCACCAACATGAAGCTACTCGCCTTCGGCATGGGCGCGACCTTTGGCGGCGTTTCGGGTGCGATGTTTGCCTCGTTTCAGGGCTTTATCTCGCCCGAGTCTTTCAGCCTGATGGAGTCTGTGATGATCGTGGCCATGGTGGTGCTGGGTGGCATCGGCCACCTGCCTGGGGTCATCCTGGGCGCGGTGCTGCTGTCGGCTCTGCCCGAGGTGTTGCGCTACGTGGCCGGACCGCTGCAGGCCATGAGCGGTGGTCGGCTCGATTCGGCCATTCTGCGCCAGTTGCTGATCGCGCTGGCGATGATCAGCGTGATGCTGTTGCGGCCGCGTGGCCTGTGGCCCGCGCCGGACCACGGCAAGTCCCTGCAAAACACCAAGAGCTGACGAGAGCGCACCATGACAGACACAGTACTTGAGGTGACCGGTGTTTCCAAGCGCTTCGGTGGGCTGCAGGCCCTCAGCGATGTGGGCATCCGCATTCAGCGCGGCCAGGTGTATGGCCTGATCGGCCCCAACGGTGCGGGCAAGACCACCTTTTTCAACGTTCTGACCGGTCTGTACACACCCGACAGCGGTAACTTTGCGCTGGCCGGCAAGCCGTACCAGCCAACTGCGGTGCATGAAGTGGCCAAAGCCGGCATTGCGCGCACCTTTCAGAATATTCGTTTGTTTGCAGAGATGACCGCCCTGGAGAACGTGATGGTGGGCCGCCACATCCGCACCGGGTCGGGCCTGCTGGGTGCCATCTTCCGTACCCCCAGCTTCAAAGCCGAGGAACTGGCCATTGCCTCACGTGCGCAGGAGTTGCTGGACTACGTGGGCATCGGCCGTTTTGCCGATTACAAGGCCCGCACCCTGAGCTACGGTGACCAGCGCAGGCTGGAGATTGCGCGCGCCCTGGCGACAGACCCGCAGCTGATCGCTCTGGACGAGCCAGCCGCCGGCATGAACGCCACAGAGAAGGTGATGCTGCGCGAGCTGATCGACAAAATCCGCAATGACAACCGCACCATCCTGCTGATCGAGCACGATGTGAAGCTGGTGATGGGCCTGTGCGACCGGGTGACTGTGCTGGACTACGGCAAGCAGATTGCCGAAGGCACGCCCGCCGAAGTGCAAAAAAATGAAAAAGTCATCGAGGCCTATCTTGGCACGAGTTAACTCGCTCAGCGCAGCGCGCAGACCCTGTTCCCCAAGGAAACAAGCATGACAAACACTCTACTCAAGGTTACCGGTCTCAAGGTCGCCTATGGTGGCATTCAAGCCGTCAAAGGTGTTGATTTTGAGGTGCGCGAGGGTGAGCTGGTGTCGCTGATCGGCTCCAATGGCGCCGGCAAGACCACCACCATGAAGGCCATCACCGGCAGCCTGCCGATCAACGACGGTGACATTGAGTACCTGGGCAAGAGCATTCGTGGCCAGGGCCCCTGGGACCTGGTGCGCCAGGGCCTGGCCATGGTGCCGGAAGGGCGCGGTGTGTTTGCCCGCATGAGCATCACCGAGAACCTGCAGATGGGCGCCTACATCCGGGACGATAAGGCCGGCATCCTGCAAGACATCGACAAGGTGTTCACTATTTTCCCGCGCCTGAAAGAGCGCCGCGACCAGCTCGCCGGCACCATGAGCGGTGGCGAGCAGCAGATGCTGGCCATGGGCCGGGCGCTGATGAGCCGTCCCAAGGTGCTGCTGCTTGATGAGCCGTCCATGGGCCTGGCGCCCATCATGGTCGACAAGATTTTTGAAGTGGTGCGCGACGTCTACGCGCAGGGTGTGACCGTGCTGCTGGTGGAGCAAAACGCCAGCCGGGCCCTGTCTATCGCTGATCGGGGCTATGTGATGGAGTCTGGCATCGTCACCATGTCGGGCGATGCCAAGACCATGCTCAAAGACCCCAAGGTGCGCGCAGCCTACCTCGGGGAGTAAGCGTTGGGGCCTTTGCTGGCCCCAACATCTCAGATCGTCATGCCGCCATCCACGGCGAACAACTGGCCGCTGGCAAACACCGACTCGTCGCTCGCCAAGTAGACCACAATCGGCGCGATCTCAGGCGCTTGGGCCAGACGACCCATCGGTTGCCGGGCCACAAAGTCTTTGCGCGCTTGCACCGGGTCGGTGTAGCTGTTGATGCGGTCCTGCAGTGAGGGCGTGTCCACGGTACCGGGTGCAATGGCATTGCAGCGGATGCCCTTGCCCACGAAATCGGCCGCCACGGCCTTGGTCAGCCCCACCACCGCTGCCTTGCTGCTGCCGTAGATGAATCGGTTGGGCAGACCTTTCAAGCTGCTGCAGACGCTGGCCATGTTGATGATGCTGCCCCCGCCGCCCGCCAGCATGCCGGGCAGCACGGCCTGGATCATCCAGTACTGGGCGCGGACGTTGAGGTTGAAAGCAAAATCCCATTCGTCGTCAGTGGCCTGCAAAATGCTGCCGTTGTGCACCACGCCAGCGCAATTGAACAATACATTCAGCGGCGGCATGGTGGCGACCAGGCTCTGTATGGCAGCCTTGTCGAGCACATTTAACACGGCAGTACGGACATTGGGCACGCCCTCATAAGACGCCAAGAGTTGCGGATTGATGTCGGTGGCAATCACCTGCGCCCCCTCTGCAGCCATGGCCAATACGCTGGCATGCCCAATGCCCTGGCCAGCGGCGGTGACCAGTGCGGTTTTTCCTTGCAATCTCATGGTGTCGTCCTTTTGAGTGATTGATCGGCGATTTGCCGTTGGGTGATTTCTTGCCAGTCCCATTCAATGCCCAACCCTGGTGTGTCGGGCGGGTAAGCGTAGCCGCCCTCAACGTGAATGCGGCTGGTGGTGATGTCATCGAGCTGCGGGATGTACTCCACCCAGGCAGCGTTAGGCACGGCCGCACACAGGCTCACATGCAGCTCCATCAGGAAGTGGGGGCACACGGGTACATCGAAGCCCTCAGCCAGGTGGGCCACCTTGATCCAGGGCGTGATGCCACCGATGCGGGCCACGTCGGGCTGCACGACGCTGCAGGCGCCCTGTTCCAGGTACTCGCGGAACTGGCTCAGGTGGTACATGGATTCGCCCACGGCAACAGCAATAGCGGTGCTCTCACGCAACTGACGGTGCCCGGCGACGTCTTCGGCTGGCAATGGCTCTTCCAGCCAGGCCAGGTCAAAGGGGGCAAAGGCGGCTGCTCGGCGCACCACCTCGGGCCGGTTGAAGCCCTGGTTGGCGTCGGTCATCAACTCGAACCCGGGGCCAACCGCCTCGCGCACCGCCGCCAGCCGGGCCACATCTTCGCTGGCATGCGGCCTGCCGATCTTGATCTTGGCGCCCTTGAAGCCCTGGGCCTGGGCTGCCAAGGTTTGCGCTACCAGCTCGTCAGCACCCAAGTGCAGCCAGCCGCCCTCGGTGGTGTACACCGGCACCCGGTTCTGTGCGCCACCCAGCAGTTGCCACAGCGGCAGCTGCTGGCTGCGCGCGCGCCAGTCCCAGAGCGCCGTGTCTACACAGGCCAGCGCCAGGCTGGTGATGGCACCTACGGCGGTGGCGTGGGTGTGAAAGAAAAGGTCCTTCCAGATCGCCTCGATGTGCAGCGGGCTGCGCCCGAGCAGGCGCGGCGCCAGGTGGTCGTGCAGCAGCGCCATGACCGACGAGCCGCCGGTGCCTATGGTGTACGCGTAGCCCGTTGCCTCGATGCCGTCGCTGCAGCGCAGTGTGAGCAGAATGGTCTCCTGCGTCACAAAGGACTGGATGGCATCTGTGCGAACCACCTTGGGCGGCAGGTTGACCTGCCGCAGGCGCACGGCGTCGATGGTGATGGGTAAAGCCATGGCGGTGTGATGAGCGGTGGTTCAGTAATTAGAAAAGCGCGGTGGACCGACATCCACAGTCGCCATCAGCGCGTTCATGTGGCCGCGCATTTGCGCCAGCTTGAGGGCCTCGTTACCCGAGTGCAGCCAAAGGTTCTCGTATTCCTCTGGGTCTGCCACGCTGTCGAACAACTCGGCCAGGTCATGGCCATGGTAAAAAACACTCTTGTAGCGGCCATCGAACACCATGGAGGCGTGGCTATGGTCCGCATGGCCACCCATGGCGTCGCGGTATTCGCTGACAACAGCGGCTTTATGTCTGTGGGGATCTGTCTGACCGGTCAGAAGCGGCATCAGTGACTTGCCCTGCATGGCGGCAGGTACTTCTAGGCCACAGGCGGCCATCAGTGTCGGGGCGACGTCAATCGTTTCTACCAAGGCATCGCTGCGCAGGCCGTCTGCAAACTGTCCTGGCCAGGACATGATGAGCGGCACCCGCACCAGGCCGTCAAAAAAACGGCAGCCTTTGAGGATGAGGCCGTGGTCACCCAACATCTCACCGTGGTCACTCATGTAGACGACGATGGTGTTCTCAAGTTGCCCTGAGTCGCGCAGGGTTTGCATGATTCGGCCAAACTGGTCGTCGATCTGCTCGATCATCGCGTAGTAGTTGGCCTTGACTTCGAGCGCATCGTAGTCATTGTGTGCTGATGCGATGGCGTCATGACCATCGGCCGACACCGGCACAATGGTCTTTCGCACCCGTGGGTCTTCGGCATGCTTGGTTTGCTGGTCAATGGCCGTAAACGCGCGTTGCCTTTGGATGTCTGAGGGGCGAAACCGTGGCAGCGGCAGGTCAGCGGGTCGGTAGCGCTTCAGGTACTCAGGTGGGGCATCAAAGGGGCCATGAGGGTCAAACGGATTCACACTGATCATCCAGGGCCGGTCACGGCGCTCGGTGATGAAACGCATGGCCATTTCCGAACACCAGGTGGTCTGGTGGTACTCACTGGCAATGCCCGGCCCACAAAAGTAATTGACGTTGGCGTACAGCTCAACCGGGTCGACCTTCTTCTCGTGCTTGAGCCAGTTTTCGTAGTCGTGGCCGAAAGCCTGGTCGGGCGTTGGGTGATGGCTCCAATGGAAAACCCGGTAGCCGTCGTCGGTGCGCACCTCGTAATGTTTGGCGGCCGCCAGGTGGAGTTTGCCCACCAGAGCGCAGTCGTAGCCGGCGTCGGCCAGCCGCTTGGTCACCAATGTTTCGTGTGCGGGAAAGTAGGCGTTGCCATTGCGGTAAACATGGTGTGAAGCCGGGTAGCGGCCGGTCAGGAAGGTGGCGCGTGCCGGCGTGCAGATCGGGCTTTGGGTGTAGGCCTTGTTGAAGGCCACGCCCGATGCGACAAGGGCATCGAGCGCGTCGGTGCGAATGTGGGCATTGCCCAAGGCGTGGATGGTGTCCCAGCGTTGTTGGTCAGCGCAGTACCACAGGATGTTGGGGCGCGTAGCAGCCATAGGACACTACTCCGGCTTGATGTTGGCGACCTTGACGGTGCGCTCCCAGCGCCCATGCTCGCGGCCCAGCAACTCGGCAAACTCCTGCACAGTCCCGGCCGGCACATCGCCGCTTTGGGCGATCTTGTCGCGAATCTCGGGGCTTTTGAGGGCCCGCTGCAGATGCTCTGACAACTTTGCCAGCACCTCGGGCGGCGTGCCCTGCCTGCCGACAAAACCGAACCAGGCCAGCGCCTCAAAATCGGTCACGCCGGCCTCGGCGAAGGTCGGCAGCGCGGCCAGTGCCGGCGTGCGCTTGAGCGAACTGGCGCCAAGGGCGATCAATTTGCCACTCTTGGTGTGTGCATTGACCTCGATCGGCGATAGAAATGAACTGTTGACATGACCGGCCAGCAGGTCCGCCAGTGCCGGCCCGCCGCCCTTGTAAGGCACATGCATCATGTCGATACCCGCTTGCTGTTTGAACAGCTCACCGATCAGATGTGGCAGACTGCCGCCGCCCGGCGTGGCGTAGGAAACTTGGCCCGGTTTGGACTTGGCCAGCTTGAGAAAATCAGCCATCGTGTTGACACCCAGCGCAGGGTTGACCACGAGAAGGGTAGGCGTGGTCTGCAGCAGCCCCAAGGGGACAAAATCTTTGCGCACGTCGTAGCTCAGCTTTGGGTAGACGTACTGTGTGATCACATAGGGTGCGGCTGCCAGCAGTATGGTGTAGCCGTCGGCAGGCGTTTTTGCAGCCTCGGCGATGCCGATGGTGCTGGCGGCGCCGGGCTTGTTGTCAACGAGAAAGGGCTGGCCCAACTGCTCGCTCATTTTCTGGGCCACTGTTCTGGCCAAGGCATCGGAGGCACCGCCTGGGGGGAAGGGGACAATCACCCGCACCGGTTTGCTGGGCCAGGTCTGCGCAGATGCCCCCGTGACAAGCAGCGTCAGCAAGCCAGCCGTGAACGCTTGGACCAGAAATTTGAAGTTGACGCTTGGTATGGGTCGCATCTGTGATCTCCTAGGGCTGTTTAACAAGCCGGTCCTAGGTCACGGGGTATTAGGGTTCAACCCGATGGCCGACGGTCGGATAACTGCGATCATAAATTGGTCTGACCACATGTCCCATCCACGTTAACCCTGTAACCCCTGCCGCCATGCCGCCGCCAACCATTGAGCCGCAACGCTTGTACCGCCAAATTGCGGAACAGTTGCGTCTGCGCATGGGCCAGAGCGAGTTTGCCGCGGGCTCGCGCTTGCCGGCTGAGCGTGACCTGGCCAAGCAACTGGGTGTGAGCCGGCCCACGGTACGCGAAGCCCTGATTGCGCTGGAGGTAGAGGGCTGGGTCGAGGTGCGCTCGGGCTCCGGTGTCTACGTGCGTGAACGTGCGGTAAACCAACGCACCGTACCCACCGATCCACTGCCGCCCGAATGGGGGCCCTTGGCGCTGATCCGCGCTAGGCGTGTGGTCGAGGGTGAAACCGCCGCGCTGGCTGCTATCCAGGCCAAGCGGCGTGACATTGCCGCCATGCGCCAGGCCATTGACAGCATGGCGCAGGATTCCGAGCAGGGTCTGGCCCCGCTGGCTGGCGACCGCGCCTTTCACACCGCCATCGTGCAGGCCAGCGGCAATGGCGTGCTGGTGGAGACCGTGCAGACTTTTTGGGATTCGCGCCATGGCCCGGTGCATGAGCGCCTGGGTGGCCATTTTGAGACTGTCCCGTCCTGGCGTGCCGCGATGCAGGAGCATGAGGCTGTACTCTCCGCCATCCGCAGCCGTGACCCTGCAGCTGCCCGTGATGCCATGCACTGCCACATGGACAAATCCCATGCCCGATTCAGTGCGAGCTGGCGCCGCACCCGAAAGTAAGTGTCAGTAGCCCAGCTGTTTTTCACAACCCTTCAACAACCCAAGGAGACCCTCATGACAAAACGTTTCGCTCTCAAAGCCCTCGCCGCCGGTGCCGCACTGGCACTGAGCCTGGGCGCCGCCAGCCTGGCACAGGCCCAGACCAAGCTCAAGTGGGCCCACGTCTACGAGACATCCGAGGCTTACCACACTCAGTCGTTGTGGGCCGCAGAAGAAATCAAGAAGCGCAGCAACGGCAAGTTTGACATCCAGGTCTTCCCGGCGTCCACCCTGGGCAAAGAGACGGACATCAACCAGGGCCTGCAGCTGGGCACGGTGGACATGATCATCAGCGGCCCGTCGTTTGCGGCGCGCAGCTACCCGCGCTTTGGCATTGCTTATTACCCGTTCATCTTCCGTGATGGCGACCACCTGCTGGCTTACGCCAGGAGTGCCGTGTTCAAGGAAATGGTCGATGAATTCCGGGCCAAGACCGGCATCCAGGTGACCGCTTACACCTACTACGGCGCGCGCCACACCACGGCGCAAAAAGCATTCACCAACTGCGAAGGCATGAAGGGCATCAAGATCCGGGTGCCCGATGTACCGGCCTACACCGCCACACCCAAGGCCTGCGGCGCCAATCCGACCCCCATCGCCTTTGCCGAGGTCTATCTGGCCCTGCAGAATGGCACGGTTGTAGCGCAAGAGAACCCGCTGACCACCATTGAGGCCAAGAAGTTCTATGAGGTTCAAAAGGCCATCATGCTGACCGGCCACATTGTTGACGGCCTGACCACTCAGATAGCGCCGCACGTCTGGAACAAGCTGACAGATGCCGAGAAGACCCTGTTCACCGACGTCACGCGCGAAGCAGCAGCCCGTGCCACCGCCGATATCAAAAAGCGTGAGGGCGAGCTGGTGGAAGAGTTCCGCAAAAAAGGCCTGCAGGTGGTCAATGTCGATCGCAAGAGCTTCCAGGATGCCGTCCTGAAAAACTCGCCGCTTGAGTCCATGGGCTTCACCCGGTCTGACTTTGACAAGATCCAGGCCGCCCGCTGATGGACATTGACGCCGGCCCCAAAGTCATGGGGGATGACGGACAGTTCCACGCGGCCGACGAGGCGGTGGACTTGTCCGGCACGCCTGTAGAGGCCTGGGTGGCCCTGGCGCTCTTTTGGGCGCTGGGGCTGACCGTGTTCTACCAGTTCTTCACGCGCTATGTGCTGAACAACTCGGCCTCCTGGACTGAGGAGATCGCGCGTTACCTGTTGATTGGCACGGTGTTTGTCGGCGCCACCATTGGCGTGGCCAAGAACAACCACATCCAGGTCGACTTTTTTTACAGATTCATGCCCCGGCCCTTGTCCCGCGCCATGGGCCTGCTGGTGGATGTGATGCGCATCGTCTTTTTTGGCCTGGCGGTGGTGATGAGCTGGCAGATGATGCAAAAGCTCGGCAGCTACAAAATGACCGTGATTGACCTGCCCATGAACATCGTGTACGGGGTGGTCATGCTCGGCTTTGCCGCCATGTTTGTGCGCTCTTTTTGGGTGCTGCGGGTGCACTGGCGGCGTGGCTACTGTGTGCTGGAGCGGCCCGAGAGCACGATGGACGACCGTTAGAAGAACACCATGCTCAAAATTATCTTTCTCATCCTCATGTCGGGCGGCATTCCGGTGGCTATTGCCATGGCCGGTGCCTCGATGATTTACCTGTTCTGGCAGGACACCACGCCACCCTTTGTGGTGATCCACCGCATGGTCAGCGGCATTGACAGCTTTCCGCTGCTGGCCGTGCCCTTTTTCATCCTGGCTGGCAACCTGATGAACAACGCCGGCATCACCAACCGCATTTACAACTATGCCTTGGCGCTGGTTGGCTGGCTCAAGGGCGGCCTGGGTCATGTGAACGTGCTGGGCTCGGTGATTTTTGCCGGCATGAGCGGCACCGCTATTGCCGATGCCGCTGGGCTGGGCACCATTGAGATCAAGGCCATGAAAGACCATGGCTACGACACCGAGTTTGCGGTGGGTGTCACGGCCGCTTCGGCCACGCTGGGCCCCATCATTCCGCCAAGCCTGCCCTTTGTCATCTACGGCATGATGGCCAATGTGAGCGTTGGCGCGCTGTTTCTGGCGGGCATCCTGCCGGGCCTGATGATGGCGCTGCTGATGATGCTCACAGTAGCCTACTTTGCCCACAAGAATGGCTGGGGCTCAGACATCAAGTTCGAGTGGCCTCGGGTCATCAAGGCGCTGGCTGAAACCGCGGTGGTGGTGGGCTGGCCTCTGGCACTGTGGGTGCTGATCACCAAGCTTGGTTTTCCGCCCCAGGTCACGGTGTTTGCCGGGCTGATTGTGCTGTTTGCAGCCGACCGGTTTTTCAACTTCCAGGCGGTGCTTCCCATCATGACACCGGTGCTGCTGATTGGCGGCATGACGACCGGCATCTTCACTCCGACTGAAGGTGCTATTGCCGCCTGCGTCTGGGCCATGGTGTTGGGCCTGGGCTGGTATAAAACCCTGTCCTGGACCATGTTTGTCAAGGTCTGCCTGGACACGGTGGAGACCACCGCCACGGTGCTGTTCATTGTGGCGGCCGCCAGCATCTTTGGCTGGATGCTCACCGCAACTGGCGTCACCACCGCCATTGCCAGCTGGGTATTGGCCTTCACCAAAGAGCCCTGGGTGTTCCTGCTGATTGCCAACCTGCTGATGCTGTTTGTGGGTTGCTTTCTGGAGCCCACTGCCGCCATCACCATCCTGGTACCCATTTTGGTGCCCATCTGCCAGAAGCTCGGCATTGACCTGGTTCACTTCGGTCTGGTGATGGTGCTCAACCTGATGATCGGCCTGTTGCACCCGCCCATGGGCATGGTGCTGTTTGTGCTGGCTCGGGTGGCCAAGCTGTCGGTCGAGCGAACCACCATGGCCATCCTGCCCTGGCTGGTACCGCTGCTGGGCTCCCTCGCCATCATCACCTACTTTCCCAATGTGGTGCTGTGGCTGCCCCGGCAGTTTTACTGAAATCCCCAACTAGGGCTGACATGAACCCGTTTATCCGACTCCACCCTTCTGACGATGTCCTGATAGCCCGCAGCCAATTGGTGGGCGGCACCACGGTGGAGGGCGTGACGGCCCGTGGGCTGATCCCGGCCGGCCACAAGATTGCCAGCCGCGCCATCGTCACGGGTGAGCCGGTGCGGCGCTACAACCAGATCATTGGCTTTGCCAGCAGGCCGATTGCGGCCGGCGAACATGTGCACACCCACAACCTGTGGATGGGCGAGGCCAAGGGCGACTTTGCCCGTGATTACGCCATTGGCGCCGACCTCAAGCCCGAGCCGGCCCGCCTGGAGGCCAGCTTTATGGGCTACCGGCGCAGCGATGGCCGGGTGGCAACGCGCAACTACATCGGCGTGCTGTCATCGGTCAATTGCTCGGCCACGGCGGCGCGGGCCATTGCCGATCATTTTTCAAGGCAAAACCACCCCGAGGCCCTGGCCGATTTCCCTCATGTGGATGGGGTGGTGGCCCTGACCCATGGTTCGGGCTGCGGCATGGACAGCGAAGGCCTGGGTTTAAAGGTGTTGCAACGCACTCTGGCGGGCTACGCCACGCACGCCAACTTTTGCGCGGTGCTGGTCGTTGGGCTGGGCTGCGAGTCCAACCAGATCAACGCCTGGCTGTCCCGCAGCAGCCTGCGCGAAGGCGACACGCTGCGGACCTTCAACATCCAGGACACCGGCGGCACCCGCAAGGCGGTGGACAAGGGCGTGGCGCTGATCCGTGAGATGCTGCCGGCGGCCAACCAGGCGCGGCGCGAGCCCTGCAGCGCAGCGCACATCAGCATCGGATTGCAGTGCGGCGGCTCGGATGGCTACAGCGGTATCAGCGCCAACCCGGCGCTTGGGGCGGCGGTGGACCTGCTGGTGGCGCACGGCGGCACCGCCATATTGTCGGAAACCCCAGAGATTTATGGCGCCGAGCACCTGCTGACCCGGCGCGCCGTGTCGCCTGCTGTGGCGCACAAGCTGATTGAGCGCATCAAATGGTGGGAGAACTACACCGCCATCAACAATGGCGAGTTAAACAACAACCCCTCGCCCGGCAACAAGGCCGGCGGCCTGACCACCATTCTGGAAAAATCCCTGGGTGCGGTGGCCAAGGGCGGTACCAGCAACCTGCAGGCGGTGTATGAATACGCCGAAACCGTGCTGGCCAAGGGCTTCGTCTACATGGACACCCCGGGCTATGACCCGGTCAGCGCCACCGGTCAGGTCGCCGGCGGCGCCAACATGATCTGCTTCACCACAGGGCGTGGTTCTGCCTATGGTTGCGCGCCTTCGCCCTCGCTCAAATTGGCCACCAATACCCGCTTGTGGGAGCGCCAGGAAGAGGACATGGACATCAACTGCGGCGACATCGTCGACGGCAGCGTGTCGATTGCCGAGAAAGGCCAGCAGATTTTTGAGCTGGTGCTGGCCACGGCATCCGGCAATTTGAGCAAGAGCGAGCACCACGGCTATGGCCAAAACGAATTTGTGCCCTGGCAACTCGGCGCCGTCATGTAAACCCAAAATATATGTCAAAAATGCTCGCAGCCCTTGCGCTGCAACAGTCTGTAGCTACTGTTTTAGTAGCGGCCGGCAGCTCGGTTATTGAGGCCGATACGGTGGCTACCAACCTGGTGATGGCCAACCTGAGCGGCCACGACTCTCACGGCGTGGGCATGTTGCCGCGCTACGTGGATGCGGTGCTGGAAGGTGGCCTCAAGCCCAACGCGGCCGCCCGAGTCACCGCAGACATCGGCAGCATGCTGGCGCTCGACGGGCAGCGCGGCTACGGCCAGGTGGTGGGCGAGCAAGCTATGCAGATGGCGATTGAACGCGCGCAGACGCATGGCAGCTGCATCATGTCGCTGTCGCAGACCCATCACCTGGGGCGCATCGGGCATTTCGCCGAGATGGCGGTGGCGCAGGGCCTAGTGTCGCTGCATTTTGTCAATGTGCTGTCGCGCGCCGTGGTGGCACCCTGGGGTGGCGCCGACGGGCGGTTTGGCACAAACCCCTGCTGCATTGGCATCCCTTTGGCCGGCCGGGTCGGCAGCACAGGCCGTGCTGAGGCGGGTGCCCATTTCATCCTGGACTTTGCCACCAGCCGGGTGGCGCAGGGCAAGATGCGGGTGGCTTACAACCAAGGCCAGCAGGTGGCGCCGGGCACCCTGATCGACGAATGTGGCAAGCCCACAACCAACCCGGGCGTGGTGGTGGTGCCGCAGGGCAATGGCCTGCTGGGTGCCCTGCTGACCTTTGGCGAGCACAAGGGCTTTGGCCTGGCGGTGGCCTGTGAGCTGTTGGGCGGTGCGCTCAGTGGCAACGGCACCTGGCATGACGCCCAGGCCACGCCAGTGCGCGCGGTGGTGAACGGCATGCTCAGCATCCTGATTGATCCGGCCAGGCTGGGTACCCAAGCCAGTTTTGAGCAGGAGGCGCTGGCCTTTGTCGACTGGGTCCAGGCCTCACCGGCGGGCCCAGACGGGGAGGGCGTGCAGATTGCCGGTGACCCTGAGCGCACCGCGCGGGCACAGCGGCAGCGCGACGGCATTGCGGTGGACGACCAGACCTGGCAAGAAATTCTGGATGCCGGGCGCAAGGTCGGCGTGGTGCTGTCATGCTGAGCAGCGCCAGCCTACCCGGTCTGGCGGCCCACGGCGTGGCAGTACCACCCTACCCGCGCGACGGCGCCCCCGGTGTGGTGCACCTGGGCCTAGGCGCCTTCCACCGGGCCCACCAAGCGCTGGTCTTTGACCGGCTGCTGGCCGAGGGTGATCGACGTTGGGGCGTGCTGGGCGTGGCTATGCGCAATCCCGCACTGGCGCAGTCGTTGGCGGCGCAAGACCATTTGTACTCGGTGCAGACCGCCAGCGCGCAAGAGCGCAGCTGGCGGGTCAGTGGCGCTATTTGGCGCAGCTGCGTAGCGGCCGAGTCACCTCAAACCGTGGTGCAGGCCATGGCTTCCCCCGCTACCCGCTGGGTCACGCTCACCGTCACTGAAAAAGCCTACACCCCAACGCTGGCCGACCTGCTGGTGCAGGGTCTGCGCGCGCGTCGTGCCGCCGGGCTGGGTGGCCTAACAGTGGCGAGTTGCGACAACCTGTCGGGCAACGGCCGGCAGTTGCGCGCCCTGTGCCTAGCCGCCGCCAAGGACCCTGCTAATGACCCTGCCCATGGAACAGAAGACGGCTTGGCCGACTGGATCGCCGCCCACTGCGCCTTCCCCAACAGCATGGTGGACCGCATCGTCCCAGCCGCCTCCAGCGTCACCAGTGCCGAGGCCGTGCAAGCGCTGGGCGTGCCGGACCAGGCCGCGCTGCGGACCGAGGCGTTTTGGGAGTGGGTGATTGAGCGCAACTTTGTGGACGACACCGATGCCGCTACCCTGAGTGCGGTGGGTGTGCAAGTGGTGGACGAGGTGGCACCGTTTGAAGAAGCCAAGCTGCGCTTGCTGAACGGTAGCCACTCGGCCATGGCTTGCATTGGCGCGCTGGCCGGCCTGCCGGTTATCAGTGATTGCATCGCCCAGCCCGCCGTCTACCAATTGGTACACGGGCTGATGACCCATGAGCTGGGCCCATTGCTGCGCCGGCCAGACTGGGCTGATTACCGCGACGCCCTGCTGCAGCGTTTTGCCAATCCCACCTTGCAGCACAGCGTGCATCAGATTGCCACCGACAGCTCACAAAAAATCAGCCAACGCTGGGTGCCCTCGGCCTTGGCTGCGCTGCAGGCCGGCCTGCCCGTGGAGCGACTGGCCTTTGCCGCTGCCTGTTGGTTGCGCTACTGCCGTGGCGTGGACGAGCAGGGCCGCGCCTACGCGCTGGCCGACCCCTTGGCCGACACGCTGACCGCGCTGGCCAACGCCGCTGCCGACGACCTTGACACCTTGGTCGCCACGCTGGGCTGCCTGCCGGCGGTGTGGGGCGAGGCGCTGCCGGCCCACCCGGGCTGGCTGCCTCGCGTTCGGCACTGGCTTGGGCGTATTCAGGCTGAGGGTGTGTTGGCCAGCGCTGACGCTGTTCGCTGAGGGTTGGCGGGGACCGCGTGCCTGGCTGGTCCAGGCCATGAAGCCGGGTGCCCCTGTCCCGTTATTCCCGCCCCCGATCAGGTCGAGTGCAGTCTGCTGCGGGAATCCAGTAAGTCATGGATCCCCGGTCATTTCGGGGATGACGGGTTTGGATCGCCAGGTCGCCAAGGTGGTGGCGTGCTGAGTGGTGGGTTGGCGTCTGGTGAACTCCCGCTCAATCCAAGGCCAGCTTGTAGACCTTTTGGGTCGAGCCCATGACAAAATACATGGTGCTTCCGCTGACCATCACCTGCCCTGGCGCGGTTTCCACGCGCAGGCTTGATTTTTTGGTGCTCGCGTTCCAGCTGTAGATCTTGCCTCCCTCACCAAATACCACCTGGCCACCTCCCACCGCATACAGGTTGACCCCTGCGAGGCTGGAGATGGTCGACACCTCATCACTGCCCGAGATCGCTTTGAGCCCGGTGACCGTGGTCACTGTGCCCCCTAGGCGCCCACTGCTGGTTGAGGTGCTGGTTTCAAGCCAAGCGGTTACGCCGTCGCGCGATAGATAGTTACCTGCACTCGATGTCAGCGTGGAGACGGAGCCCCCGCTGGCCGATTGCGAAAGCAGTTTGGTCGGCCCGTCGCCAGCTGTTAAGGTTTGCTGCCACACCACCCGCTGCCCATCGGTCTTAGGGTAGATGTTCCGTGCGCCGCCACTGCTGAGTTTGGTTGAGGTGTTGCTCGTGGAAGACCATCGGTAGACATCAAAGGTCGAGGCCGTTCCCGAGCCGCCGGTTTGGGCACCATAGAAAAATACTACATTCCCGCTGGAATCTACAAAAAAGTCGTACTCAGTGTTGATGAGGTAGTTGGCACCGCTTGGCTGGGTAATGGTGCTGTAGGTGCCGTTGGCCACTTGATAACGGGTGAATGTGCCCGGATTGCTGCCAGCTGCGTTGATCCAGATCACATTGCCGCCATGCGCCCTGGGGTACTGCTCGTACGCCCGCCCGCCCCCGACCTTGCTGCTGACCGCATTCGGGTTGTTGCTGGACAGGTTGGTTTTGAGGCCGCTCGGGCTCCATTGGTAGGTGCAGACCAGCGGGCAATCGGCGTAGCCAGTGCCGGTTGAGCCCAGGAATCCACCTTCGACGTAGACATAGCCTCCATCCATGGCCCAGTTGTACAGATGGGGGATGCCACTGGCACCTTGCAGAGTGACTTCATTACCGGACGTGGCGTTGCGCACTCGGTAGCTGCCGTCTTCAGCCTTGTAGAGTAGCTGCGCAGGGTTGGCCTCATCCACCTTGATAAGTTGGCCCCCAGCGCCCAGGTCAAACAATGGTGTGTAAGCCAAGGCCGCACTCGAGGTGACGGAAATCGTGCGCTGCAAGACGGTGACGGCTTTGCTGCTGTCGGTAGCCCGCAGCGTCAGGGTGTAGGGGCCTGCGGCCAGGCTGGTCAAATCCATGGTGCCGGTAAAACTCGAATCGGTGGTGCTCAAAAATTGATAGTCACGCAGGGATGCGGTGACGGTCACCGCACCGGCCTTGTCGCTTGTGCTGGTGCCGCTCACCCGAAGGATGCCATTGACCAATGCGCCGTCGCCAGGGCTGCTCAAGGTCAGCAGGGGCAGGTTAGCGATGGGCACCTGCACGGTCTGGCTTTTGCGTGCCCCCTTCTTGTCAATCGCAGTGATGACCATGCTGTGGCTGCCAGAACCCGCTGTTGCCGCGTTCACGTTGAAGCGAAACAGGTTGTTGCCGTTGCAAAAGCGCGAGCAGGCATTGGGCTCGGTCAGCGAGGTGGCTGTGGCGCCATCAAAGGCCGCCTCAACCCGGGCGACGCCGTACTCCGAGCTTGCGCTGACATCGATGTTGATGGTGCCCGTGGTGCCGTTTACCGTGGCACTCAGGGCCAGGTTGGAGTTGGCCACACTGATATTGCGCCGCACTTCGGTGAAAGAATCGGTTGCCAATTGGATTTTGGCCATCACCAAATGGGTGTTGTTGGTCTCGGTGCTGGTGTTCCAGGTGAGCGGGTTGCCCACGCCGCTCGTTGATGTGCCGATAAGCCGCAGATCAGAATACCAAGCCACCGACTGATACGCCAGGCCCCCGCCAATGGACAACTGCACCGAGCCCGAGGCGGGTTCGTCCACGCTCACCTCAATGGTCGGGGTGCTGGCGGGCACCGTGCCGGCGACTGTGCTTTGTTTTTGCGGGGTCATGAGGGTGACCGAGGTGGACGACGCCACCGCTTCCACACGGTAAACGGCGTTGATGGTCAATACCCGCTGCCAGCTCAGAACGCTGTTGCTGCCAAGCGCACCCATAACGCTCTCCAGCAGGGTAAAGCTGCCATCGGCGTTCTGCGATTTGATGTCGTAGCGGGTGGGAACGGGAAAGCTGTCGTTCCAGCGCAGGGTCAGGGTGTTGGAGGCCATGTCAAGCTGAGATGTCAGGTTGGCAGCAGCGGCATAAAGTTGCAAGGCGCTGACGCTGACACTGCCGACGATCACCGTCTTGGCGGCGTTGGCGTCAAGGGCCGCCTTGATGGCCGGTAGGCGGGTCAGCACCTCGGTGCTGACGCTGCTGCTCACCTGCTGGAGTTTTTGGCTGCGGGTGAATGCTGGGTTGGATGCCTCCACGGTTTTAGCCACCTCTGCCATCGCAGAGGCAATGTTGTGCATTTTTTGGTAGTCGGGGTTACTGGCTTTGGCGCTGACGTAGTTCTTGTAAACATCAACAGCCGCAAGCCCCAAATCACTTTTTACCGCAGTCTCCGCCTGGCTCAGGGTCTGCCCGGCGGCCACTTTGGCCATCACGCTGGTGGTGATAGGCGAGACCACCTCTGGCTTGCCGGGTGGGGCGAGCATGGTGAAGCTTTTGGTGAGCGCAACGCCGGGGTTGTCTTGGTCAACCGTCTGTCCGGCTATGGCAGATACGACCACGCTGTGGGCCGCGATTTGCGCCGCAGTGGCACTCAGGGCAAAGCCGCCAGCGCTGTCTGTCATCGCCATCGGTTCGCCATCTTGGTAGTTGCCGTCGTCATTCAAATCCAAAAACGCGCGGGCGCCTTTGAGGTAACCGTCCATGGCAACGCCGTTGATGGTGATTGGCGTAGGCGCAGGGTTGACAACTGGGTCGGCGGTCAGCGATCCCCCCGTTCCAGCGGGCTGGCCAGGACTGGTGCCAGACCCTCCGCCGCAGGCAACCACGCAAAGCAAAAGCGCCGGGATGAGGAATAGGTAGTTTTTCATGTGCTTTCGTCCTGGGTTACGGTTTATTCGGCTTTACTTTGCCTTGTCTTAACAAGTCCCATGGTACGCCCCAGCAAGGCTCACCAGGTGAGCCTTGCTTATTGATCTTTGAAATATCTCGCAGGCTCGCTGTGGGCTTGGCTCGGGTTAAGTGTCTGGTTTGACCATGCGCAAGGCTGCGCCACTGGCTCGGGCGTATTCAGGCTGAGGGCGTGTTGGCCAGCGCGGCCCTCATCTGAGCCCTTATTGGTCCGGGCTGCGGCTTAGCGTCAGGTCGGTGATGACACCCATGTCCAGTGCGGTGACGGCAAGCGTGCTGCACCCCAGGGGGCGTGATTGCTCCCGTCCGACACAGTTGAACGTTTTTTCGGTGCGAAAGAACGTCCGGGTCTGGGGGTGCATGAACGCGACCATGCCTGTGTTGAGTTCGATGTTGATCCAGCGTTGCACCAGTTCACGATCAGCTTTACCGTCTGAGAACTTGATGATCCATTCCAGCAAACCGAAGCGCTCGACCAGTGCGCGATTGAGTTGGCCCTTGGCATCGTAGTGGCCGTGAAAGCCCACGAAGGTTCGTTCTAAACCGTAGTCATTTGAAAAGCGGCGCTCCTTGCCGCCCAGGAACATGCGCGAGCAGGAAGAGACGCAGTGACCAGAGACGACGGTGGTCAAACCCTTCTCGCGAATGAGTTCCCCGATCCGGTAGCCGGAGTCCACGTGGCCACCCCAAGAATTGCGCAGCACCACGGTGCCGATGCCCGGGTTGGCCGCCAGCGCCTCCTTGAACCTTTGGATATCGCCCTGAATCACTGGGCCAGACAGAATCAGCGTGTCGTTGACAACTTTCGCCTCCATGGCCGGAGTGGTGGTGTGCGTGAAGGCCAGACTGGCAAGCCAAAGTACAGTTCGAAATAGCATCCTAATGACGTCCTCGACCATGGTTTCGAGTTTTAAATGGTACCTTGCGAATCAGCCAAAATCCTCTGGCAGGCTATCCGGCTGCTCATGGGTCATGAGACTGTTGCCAATTGGCACGCCAGCCGGTTGTGACGCTCCAAGAGCGGCCCCAGATCGAGCGTGGCCAGTTGACCTTCGCGGACCACCACCCGGCCGTTGACCACGGTCCAGGCGGCCTGGGGGCTGGCGCAGAGCAGCAGGGCGCCCACAGGGTCGTGCACTGCGCCGCCGGCAAAGCCCAGAGTGCGCAGGTCAAACAGCGCCAGGTCGGCGCACATGCCCGGTGCCAGATGGCCGATGTCGGGCCGGCCCAGCACCTGCGCGCCGCCACGGGTGGCCAGCGCCAACGCATCGCGCGCACTCATCTCGGCCGGGCCCAGGTCGCAGCCAAAAAAGGTCTGGCGCTCGCCCCGGCTGTTATGCCGTTCTTCGGGTGGCTGCATGGCGCGGCCGACGCGGGCCAGAAGCATCGCCTGCCGGGCCTCGTTGACCATATGGGCACTGTCATTGCTAGCGCTGCCGTCCACCCCAAGCCCGACCGGCACGCCGGCATCCAGCAGACGGCGCACCGGCGCAATGCCCGACGCCAGCCGCATATTGCTGCAGGGGCAGTGCGCCACCCCGGTGCGGCTGGCAGCAAACAGGCTGATGCCTGCGTCGTCCAGCCGCACGCAGTGGGCGTGCCAGACATCCGGCCCGAGCCAGCCCAGGTCTTGCGCGTATTCGGTTGGTGTGCAGTTGAATTTTTCGCGCGAGTAGGCCAGGTCATGGTCGTTCTCGGCCAGGTGGGTGTGCAGGCGCGCGCCCAGGCTGCGTGCCAGCGCGGCGGATTCGCGCATCAGGTCGCGGCTCACGCTAAACGGCGAGCAGGGCGCAGCCGCCACGTTCACCATGGCCCCGTGCCGGCTGTCGTGCCAGGTCTCAATCACGCGCTGCGTGTCTCTGAGGATCAGGTCCTCGCGCTCCACCAAGGCGTCGGGCGGCAGGCCGCCCTGCGACTGGCCCACGCTCATGCTGCCGCGCGTGGCCACAAAACGCATGCCAATCGCTTGCGCGGCTTCGATGCTGTCGTCCAGCCGCACGCCGTTCGGGTACAGATAAAGATGATCGCTGCTGGTGGTGCAGCCGCTCAGCAGCAGCTCGGCCATGGCCACCCGGCTGCTGACCTGCACCATCTCCGGCGTCAGGCCTGCCCAGATCGGGTACAGGGCGCGCAGCCAGCCAAACAGCTCGGCGTTTTGCGCCTGGGGAATAGCCCGCGTCAGGCTCTGGTACATGTGATGGTGGGTATTCACCAAGCCTGGCAGCACCAGGTGGCCGCGGGCGTCAATCACCTCGTCGGCAGTTGCCGGCAACACAGCGGCCGGGCCAATGGCCTCGATGCGGCGGTCCCGGATGAAGACGGAGGCCTGGCGCAGTTCCCTCGCTTGGCTTGGGTCCAGGTGGTCAAAGGTGGCGACGCAGTCGGCGTTACGGATGAGCAGGGTAGGCATGAAGAATCGTCACAATGCGGGGCTGGAGACCTGTCAATGATCGCACCAAACCCTGCCACCTCGCCCCGCGAATTCCTGACCCAGTTGTACCGCGCTGCCGTTCAGCGTGCCCTGCCGCTGCACAACATGGCGCCGTTTTTGCCGCCGCCGCCACGCGGCCGAACCCTGGTGCTGGGCGCTGGCAAGGCAGGCGGCGCCATGGCGCAGGCCCTGGAGGCGCTGTGGCCTGCCGACGCGCCGCTCAGTGGGCTGGTGGTGACGCGCTACCACCACGTGCCACCGCGCCCGGCTGGGCTGGCCCAGCGCATCGAGGTGGTGGAGGCCGCCCACCCGGTGCCAGACGCCGCCGGACTGGCAGCCGCCGAACGTATGCTTGCGCTCACCCACGGACTGACCGCCGATGACTTGGTGCTGTGCCTTATTTCTGGTGGCGGCTCGGCCCTGCTGACGCTGCCGGCCGACGGTCTGAGCCTGGCTGACAAGCAGGACATCAACCGCGCTCTGTTGGCCAGTGGTGCCAACATTGGCGAGATGAACAATGTGCGCAAGCACCTCTCGCGCATCAAGGGCGGTCGGCTGGCGCAGGCCTGCTGGCCAGCCCGGGTGGTGACGCTGACCATCAGCGATGTGCCGGGTGATGACCCCTCCACCATCGCCAGCGGCCCGACCGTGTCCGATGCCAGCACCTGTGCCCACGCGCTGGCCACACTGGCGCGTTACAGCATCGAGTTGCCGCCGGCCGTGGCGCAGGCGCTGCACAGCGGCGCGCTCGAGACGCCCAAACCCGGCGACCCGCTGTTTGCCGGCCATGTGGTCCACCTGATCGCCACGCCCCAACAGTCATTGCAGGCAGCTGCTGAGCTGGCCCGTGCGGCTGGCCTGGCCGCGTACATCCTCAGCGATGAAATGGAAGGGGAGTCGCGAGAGGTGGGCCGGGTGCATGCGGCGCTGGCGCGCGCTGTGGCGCGTCACGACCAGCCGTTCGCAAGGCCCTGTGTCATCCTAAGTGGCGGCGAGACCACCGTCACCATCCGTCCGAACATGCCCGGTGCCGAGCGCGGCCGGGGTGGCCGCGCCGGTGAGTTTTGCCTCGGTCTGGCCGAAGGCCTGCAACGTCAGCCTGGTGTTTATGCACTGGCCGCCGATACCGACGGCATCGACGGTGTGGAAGACAACGCCGGCGCTTGGGTGGCGCCAGACACCCTGCAGCGCGCCGCCGATGCGGGCCTGAAGCTGGCGGACCACCTGGACCGCAACGACGCCTACGGCTACTTTGCCGCGCTGGGCGATCTGGTCACCACCGGCCCGACCTTCACCAACGTCAATGATTTCCGGGCGGTGCTGGTGCTGTAAAGGCAAAGCATGGCAAATCGGAATTCTGCACTTCGCGGTACAAGGACAGTCAAGCACTCAGTGCCTGGCTATGGGTGGACGCAGATGCTTTGCGAACCCGCTCTTGCACCTGACCAAGCAAACGGACCGATTTCAGTGGAGGAGTGCAGGGATTCATGAAAAATTGGCCACTGTTGGTTTGTACTGTTTGCGTATCGAAGCCCCATCCGGGCCGCCCGGAGAAATGCGTGGGCGCATGGGGTCGCATTCGAGGAAAGCGAGCCATACCTTCTGGCGCTTGTCGTCGCATTCGTCTATGTGGCAAGTCGAGAGAGCGCGCAAGCCGCCGGTCAACTCAGCGTTAAATTTCACCCTGCGTTCCTTTATTTTGTAGATACAATTAAGTAGGCTCACATGGGACGAACCAAAGCGCAAGCTGAACCTCAAGAATCACGGGCTTGACTTCGTTGAATGCGATGCAATCTGGGACCACTTCACAGTGACCCGCGAGGACAAACGGCAAGACTACGGCGAAGAGTGCTTGGTCTGTTTCGGTCTTCTCAAGTCAGAAGTGGTTGTGATGGTTTACACCGAGCGCCCGAAAGGGCCTCACGTGATCTCGCTGCGAAAGGCAGAAAAACATGAAGCTCGCTACTACCGCCAAGTTGCCAAAGAAAACCTCGGCTAAGGTCAACGACCCGGACAATCCCGCATGGACTGAGGACATGCTGGGTGCGCCAGTACTGAAGCGTGGCCGCGGGCCGCAGGCTACACCCACGAAGGTTCTCACCTCTGTCCGTTTGGATGCGGACATTTTGGAGTTCTTCAAGTCGAAGGGGGCTGGCTATCAGTCGCGGATCAATGCAGCGCTTCGCATGGAAGTGGAGAGGAAATTAACTGGCCGTCCAAGAGCGACAACGCGCAAGAGCGTCGCGGCTTGACTTCGTTAGGCATTACAGAGACCCTCTGCACCATGTTCACAGCTGAATTCGAGACTGCTGCGCAGCATTTACTGTACGCCGGTCATCGTCAACGTTAGGGATGCTAAAGGAGGATAGATTAATCTCGAAACAAGAAGCTGAAACGAAGGCAAACGAATTAGTGAAGCAACAACAGCCGGTGCGTTCAGGCAAGAAGCTTTCTTGTCCTTCTTGCGGTACGCTCTTGGCGCCCGCGTTCCGCAAATTTCGAATCGGGCCGCTCACTTACACACGTTGTACCTCTTGTAACGCGAAGATTTCAGGTCCCTGGTTGGCTGTGTTGGCTGGGCTGCCATTTTTTGGAGCAATCTGGTTGGCCCCACATTTACCGTCGTTTTGGCTAGGGGGCACAGTTATCGTTTCTGGGTTTGCTTTGTACGCCGCCATTCACCAACGATATGTGCCACTCATTACCAAAAAGCCCTATCAAGTTGCTCGTCACGGACGTACTGCAGTAGAGGGCCGCTGCGCGGCGTATATTGCTCGCCGGACATCGCCAACGTTAGGCCTCACAACAACACCCTCGCCCACCCTCATGCACATCTCAGGCAAGTGCCATTGCGGCGCAATCTCCTTTACCGCAACCGTAGACCCAAATCGAGTCCTGGTCTGCCATTGCGCGGACTGTCAGATCTTCTCTGGCGCGCCGTTTCGTGCTGTGCTCCCGACCCCGGCGGAGAGCGTGGAGATAACGGGTACGGCCAAGCACTACGTCAAGGTTGCAGAAAGCGGAAACAAGCGAGTACAAGCCTTCTGCCCCGAGTGCGGAACTCAGTTGTACGCCACTGAGGGTGAAGGTCCTCCCAAAGTCCTGAACCTGCGCCTGGGCTGCGTCGACCAACGAGACCAGCTTGCGCCGGCTGCACAGATATGGGGCGACTCCGCAATGCCATGGCTCGAAGGCTTGCGCTCCGTACCTATGCATCACAAGGGTTTGGCCAGTCCCATCGTGCAGCCCCAACCGTAGGCCCAGAGTGCGACTGAATCGCCCCGGATTTTGAGGAGGCTCCAACCCTTCAAAAAGATGAAGTCAAGAGAAAAATCAAATCGTTTGTCCCCCGAGGTTCTTGAACGCGCCGAGCAGCTGGGCTGGCAAGGTCAGCACACTTGGTCCTTTCCCAGTGATGCAAGAGCCCAGAGTTTTCAAGTTGGGTCGCCTTTACACGCAGTACGCGGTTGACAGGTCGGCGCATACTTTCTCTTGGCCGTATAACCCTACGCTGGAGACTTTGAAATGAGCACACTCGGCAACATTCTCTGGTTCATTTTTGCCGGCATTTGGCTCGCCATCGGCCACGTGGCCACGGCACTGGCGCTCTTCCTGACCATCATCGGCATTCCGTTTGGCATACAGCACCTGAAACTTGCGGTGCTGGCCCTGGCGCCGATTGGCAAGAATATCGTGGCGAAGTGAGTCGGCACCAGCAATCCCTGTGGAAAAGCCGAGTACTCACCGGTGGGTTTTCTGATACTTCCTTGACATCACTCAATATGCCCTGGGGCGCAACAGCGCACAGTTGGCACCATGTTGCCCATTCCCACTGCCCCGGTCACTGCTGCCAGTGAGGCGGCCCCACGCGGCCAGACGCTGTTGCGACGGGCTCAGGCCTCGCCGTGGGTCAGTTTTCTGGAGTCCGGCCGCGTGGTGCTGGGTGTGATGGCGGGCGACGTCATGGAACATCAGCTCGGTGTGCTGGAGGGCCCCTGCTGGCTGGAGGCCTCGTCAGCCGTGCTGGACCTGCCACCCGCAGTCGATGCAGTGGCCGACACCGATGTGGAATTGCGGCGCGTACCGGTGGCCGAATTTCGGCGCACCCTGGCTGATTTGTCGGGGCCGGCCCGGGCCGTGCTGGACGATGTGGCACGTGCCCACAGGCAGCAAACCGAGTTGGCGGTGAGCCGCCTGGCCAAGGACGCCGAGTCGCGTTGCGCCGAATGGCTGCTGCAGCACGCCGCGCCACTCGAGCAGGGGGGCATGGCGGTGCAGTTGCAAGAACGCAAGCGTTCGATTGCCGCACAGCTGGGCATCGCCCCGGAGACGCTGTCACGGGTGCTGCGCCAACTGCGTGAGCGCAGCCTGATCAGCGGCTCTGGCCGCAGCCTCAACCTGCTGGATCTGACCGGACTGCGCACCCTGGCCGGTATTTAGGCCGGGTTGGCGGGTGCGCTGAGTGCTGTCAGCACGGCTTCTGCCGTGGCCGGCGCCTGCAGCCTGACCGCAGCGCCGTCGCCCCTGGCTTGCGCCACCGCATCGCGCAGGGCTTCAAACACACTGATGGCCAGCATGAAAGGCGGCTCACCCACAGCCTTGCTGCCAAACACATTGTCCTCACGGTTCGGCTCGGGCCACAGGTCTACCTGCAAGTGCGCCGGTATATCGCCGGTAGCAGGTATCTTGTAGGTGCTGGGCGCATGGGTGGCCAGGCGGCCCCGGGCGTCCCACACCAGCTGCTCGGTGGTGAGCCAGCCCATGCCCTGGACAAAGCCGCCCTCGATCTGGCCGATGTCGATGGCCGGGTTGATGGAGCGGCCCACGTCATGCAGGATGTCCACGCGTAGCACCCGGTTTTCTCCGGTCAGGGTGTCGATGGCGACCTCGGTGCAGGCGGCGCCATAGGCAAAGTAATAAAACGGCCGTCCGGTGAGCGTGGTCTTGTCGTAGTGGATCTTGGGCGTGCGGTAAAAGCCATCGCTCCAGAGCTGGATGCGGTTGGCGTAGGCCAGGCGCACCACATCGTCAAAGGCGCGGGTAGCGGTGGGTGAGTGCACCTGCCCGGCTTCAAAGCGCACCGCGCCGGCCCCACAGCCGTCCAGCCCCGCCACAAAAGCCGCCAGGTTGTCGCGCACATGGCGCGCCGCAAACTGGGCCGCACGGCCGTTCAGGTCGGTGCCGGCCGAGGCGGCGGTGGCCGAGGCGTTGGGAATCTTGCTGGTGTCGCTGGCGGTGGACAGCACCCGCACCAGCGGCACGCCCAGCTCGTCAGCCACGATCTGAGCCACCTTGGTGTGCAGTCCCTGGCCCATTTCGGTGCCGCCGTGGTTCACTTGCACGCTGCCGTCCAGGTACACATGCACCAGCGCGCCAGCCTGGTTGAACAAGGTTGCAGTGAAGGAAATACCAAACTTGACCGGCGTTATCGCCAGCCCACGTCGGATGACGGGTTGGCCAGCATTCCAAGCCAAAATGGCCTCCCGCCTTTGCTGGTATTGGGAAGTTTGCTCTAGTTTTGATAGCAGAGGCGCCAGGATGTTGTCCTCTACCCGCATGCCGTAGTGGGTGGTGTCGCGCCTTGTTCGTCCGTCGGCCAGCAGCGAGTCGTCGTACAAGTTGCGCTGGCGAACCGCCAGCGGGTCTATGCCGAGCCGGCGCGCGATGTCGCCCATGATGGCCTCGATCACGATCATCCCCTGTGGCCCGCCAAAGCCCCGAAACGCCGTGTGGCTCTGGGTGTTGAGCTTGCAGCGGAAAGAGGCAATGGCCACGTCTTCCAGAAAATAGGCGTTGTCGGCGTGGAAGATCGCACGGTCGGACACCGGGCCTGACAGGTCGGCGCTGAAGCCGCAGTTCATGGCCATCATCAGGTTCAGGCCGCGCAAGCGCCCGCTGTCGTCAAAACCCACGGTGTAGTCACAGACCATGGGGTGCCGCTTGCCGGTGATCAAAAAGTCATCGTCGCGGTCCAGCCGCAGCTTGACCGGGCATTTAAACTTGTGCGCCGCCACGGCCGCCCACACCGCCATATGGCCAGCCTGGGTCTCCTTGCCGCCAAAGCCGCCACCCATGCGCCGGCATTCCACCCGCACCGCGTGATTGGACAGGCCCAGGGCGTGGGCCACCCAGTGCTGCACCTCGCCCGGGTGCTGGGTGCTGCTGTGAATCACCCACTGCCCCTGTTCCAGCGGCAGGGCGTAGGCCACCTGGCCCTCCAAGTAAAAGTGTTCCTGACCGCCTACCTCCAGGGTTCCGCTGAGCTGGTGTGGGGCACTGGCCAAAGCGGCGTCGGCGTCACCACGGCGCACAAACACCGGCGGCAGCACAAAATGCTGTTGCTGCAGCGCCTCGCGCACGCTCAGCACGGCGGGCAGGGAGTCAATCTGCAGCTGCACCAGGCGCGCGGCACGGCGGGCCTGCATCATGTTGTCAGCCACCATCAGGCCCACCACCTGGCCCAAGTGCTGCACCGTACCTTGTGCAAACACCGGCTCGTCACCGGCAAAGGCAGCCAGCATAGCGTCGCCCGGAATGTCCGCTGCCAGTACGAGGCCGCGCACACCGGCCAGTGCCAGTGCCGCCGAGCCAGATACCCCGCGCAGGGTGCCATGGGCCAGCGGCGACAAGATGGGGGCCGCATACAGCGTTCCGCGCGCCTCGGCCATGTCGTCAATGTAGGTTGCCGCGCCGGCTACCTGAGCCGCTGCGCTTTCGTGGGTTGCAGACGAACCACTCGCTTTGGCGCTCATGCCAGCAACTCCTCAAGCCCGGCACTCTCCAGGTTGATGGCGCGGGCGCCTTGGCTCTCCAGCCAGAAGCGCTGCAGCAGATTGCCCAGCGCCTGAACGCGGTAAGCGCTGCTGGCGCGCAGGTCGGAGATGGGCGAGAACTCCTGGCGCAGCACCCGCATGGCTTGCTGCACGGTGGACTCAGTCCAGGGTTTCCCGGTCAGCAGCGCCTCGGTTTGCCCGGCACGCACGGGGGTGGCCGCCACCCCACCCACCCCGATCGATGCCCGCACGACCTGGCCACCCTCCAGGTGCAGCGCCACGGCCAGGCACAGGGCCGAGATGTCGTCGTCAAAGCGCTTGGACACTTTGTAGACCCGGCTGAATTCCTGCGGCACCGACTTAGGCACCTTGATCCAGGCCAGCAGCTCGTCCGGCGCCATCACGTTTTGCCGGTAGCCGGTGTACAGCTGCTCCAGCGGCAACTCGCGGTGGCCGCGTGTGCTCATCAGCACCACGCTGGCGCCCAGCGCAATCAAGAGCGGCATCGAGTCGCCAATCGGCGAGCCGTTGGCCACATTGCCGCCCAGCGTGCCCGAGTTGCGCACCGGCAAGCCGGCAAAGCGCTGGGCAAAGGCCTGCAACTGCGGTCGGTCCGCCACCAGGGCCGCAAAGGCTTCGGTCAGCGACACCGCAGCGCCAATCGCCAGGTGATGCGGGTAGAACTCCACGCGGCGCAGCTCGGCCACGCGGGTCAAGTCCAGCACTTTTGGCAAGCGGCGGTGTCCCTTGTTGACCCACAGCCCCACGTCGGTGCAGCCGGCCACCAGTTGCGCCGCGGGGTGGCTGCTGCGCAGCCGCAGCAGCTCAGCCAGGGTGTCTGGCAAAAAATAGGCCAAATCGGCCTCCAGACCTTGTCCTGCTTGGTTAAGCTGCTTCAATTGTTGTAGCAAATAAACTTCGTTCACCGTCACCCGTGGCAGGTCTGCCATGGTCTGAGCGGCGTCCAGAATCGGCCTGTAACCTGTGCAGCGGCACAGGTTGCCCGACAAATCCTGCTGCGCCAGCGCTCGCGTGATGGGGCGGCCCGGCACCACATGGTTTTGGTACATGCCAAACAGGCTCATCACAAAGCCAGGGGTGCAAAAGCCGCACTGGCTGCCATGGCACTCCACCATGGCCTGCTGCACCGGGTGCAAGCTGCCATCCGGCGCCAGCAGGTCCTGCGCTGTCCAAAGGGCCTGGCCCTGAATGGAGTGCGCCAGCCGGATGCAGCTGTTCACCGCGCGGTACTGCAGGCGGCCACCGTCGTCCTCGCCCAACACCACGGTGCAGGCGCCGCAATCGCCCTCGTTGCAGCCCTCTTTGGTGTCGGTGCCATGCAGGTCCTCGCGCAGCACCTCCAGCAGGGTGCGGTCGGGCGGCACGTCATGCAGGGTGACGGTCTGGCCTCGGCGGACAAATTGAAGGGGTCGGGTGGTCATCGGAGATTCCTCGTGGCCTAGGGTAAAGCAGGAGCGCCGACGCGCTCATTTCGACTAGCATATGGCATTCAACAAGATCCAGCGATGCGCGACGACATTCTTTTCGGTGAACGCGACATAGACCGCCTGGTGTCGGCGGCGGTCCTCAAGCGCCAGGCCCTTGCCGCATGACGACCCCCCGCCTTCAATTAAACGGCATCACCAAGCGCTACCCTGGCGTGGTGGCCAACAGCGACGTCAACCTGGCGGTGCAGCCGGGTCAGGTCCATGCGGTGCTGGGCGAAAACGGGGCCGGCAAGTCAACGCTGATGAAGGTCATCTACGGCGCTGTCAAACCGGACAGCGGGAGTGTCTTGTTCAATGGTCAGCCTGTACACATTCGTAATCCGCACGAGGCGCGGGCCCTGGGCATCAGCATGGTGTTCCAGCATTTCAGCCTGTTTGACACCATCACCGTGGCAGAGAACGTCTGGCTCGGCCTGAGCAAAAGCCTTAGCCTGGCCTCGGTCACCCAGAGCATCACCGCCAAGGCGGCCGAATATGGCCTGGACATCGACCCCAGCCGGCCGGTTCATACCCTGAGCGTGGGTGAGATGCAGCGGGTCGAGATCATCCGCGCCCTTTTGACTAACCCGCAACTGCTGATCCTGGACGAGCCGACCTCGGTGCTGACCCCGCAAGCTGTCGAAAAGCTGTTTGTGGTGCTCAAAAAGCTGGCCACCGAGGGCTGCAGTATTTTGTACATCAGCCACAAGTTGCACGAAATTCGCGAACTGTGCACGGCCTGCACGGTGCTGCGTGGCGGCCGGGTCACCGGGGTCTGCAACCCGGCCGAAGAGTCCAATGCATCTTTGTCGCGCCTGATGATTGGCGCAGAGCCGCCGCAGCTGACCCACCGGCCGCAACAGCCTGGCGCGGCTGTGCTCCAGGTGCAAGGCCTGAGCCTGGCGCGTGCCGACCAATTTGGCGTGGACCTGCTTGGCTTGGACCTGCAGGTGCGTGCGGGCGAAGTCGTGGGCCTGGCTGGCGTGTCTGGCAACGGACAAAAAGAGCTGTTGTATGCCTTGTCGGGCGAAGACATGCGGGCTGCGGCCGGTGCCATTCGCATTGCGGGTACGGATGCGGGGGCCTTGCATCCCGGTGTCCGGCGCAAACTGGGGCTGCACTTTGTGCCGGAAGAGCGGCTGGGCCGCGGCGCGGTGCCCACGTTGGGGCTGGCGCACAACCTGCTTTTGACGCGGCAAGAGGCCATCAGCCACCCCCGCTGGGGCGGCGGCTGGATTCGGGTGCGGGCGCTGGAGCAGCAGGCGGCCGGCATCATTGCGCGATTCAATGTCAAGGCAGGCGGCCCCCGTGCGTTGGCGCGTTCGCTGTCGGGTGGCAATTTGCAAAAGTTCATCGTCGGTCGCGAAATCGACGCCGCCCCACGCCTCTTCATCGTGTCCCAGCCCACCTGGGGTGTCGATGTGGGTGCTGCGGCGCAGATTCGGGGTGAAATCCTGGCGCTTCGCGACGCGGGTTGCGCCGTGTTGGTGGTCAGCGAAGAACTCGAAGAGCTGTTCGAGCTCAGCGACCGCTTGCATGTGATGGCGCGCGGTCGCCTGTCACCCTCCATAGCCGTTGCCGATGCCACGGTCGAGCAGATTGGCGAATGGATGAGCGGCTTGTGGCAGGGGGAGGCTCATGCTCAAGCTTGAAGCCCGGCCACAACCCAGCGCGGCCTGGACCTACGGCTCGCCGGTTTTAGCACTGCTTGTCACGGTGCTGATTGGCGTGTTGCTGTTTGTGGCACTGGGCAAAGACCCGGTGGCTGGACTGCGGGTGTTTTTTTGGGACCCGATCAAAAGCCCCTATGCGCTGGGTGAACTCACCGTCAAGGCCACGCCGCTGCTGCTGATCGCGCTTGGGCTGGCCGTGTGTTTTCGCTCCAACGTCTGGAACATCGGCGCTGAAGGCCAGTATGTGCTGGGGGCGATTGCCGCCAGTGGCGTGGCACTGATGGCTGAGAAGGGCGGCAGCAGCTGGATCGTGTTGCCGGTCATATTGGCGGGCATCCTGGGCGGTATGTTCTGGGCAGGTATCACGGCGTGGCTGCGCGACCGCTTCAATGCCAATGAAATCCTGGTCAGCCTGATGCTGGTCTATGTGGCGGTGATGCTGCTCAGCTTCATTGTCTCGGGCCCCTGGAAAGACCCGCAGGGCTACAACTTCCCCCAGAGCCGCACCTTTGACGCCGCAACCCGCATTCCGCGGCTTTTCGCAGGCTCGCGCGTCAGCATTGGCATCTTTATCGCCTTGGCCGGCGTGGCTTGCGTCTGGGTGTTCTTGTTCCGCACGCGGGCTGGTTTTGCCCAGCAGGTCGGCGGGCTGGCGCCGGCGGCCGCCCGCTACGCTGGTTTTTCGTCGCGCCGTGCGCTGTGGGTCGCGCTGCTGGTCTCGGGTGGCATGGCGGGCTTGGCTGGCGCGCTCGAGGTGGCCGGCCCCATTGGTCAGCTCACGCCCTATGTGCCGGCCGGCTACGGTTTCGCCGCCATCATCGTCGCCTATGTTGGGCGGCTGCACCCGGTGGGCATGGTGCTGTCTGCAGTGCTGATGAGCATGTTCTACATAGGCGGTGAGCTGGCCCAGTCGCGGCTGGGGATGCCGCGTTCGCTGACCGGCGTGTTCCAGGGCTTGCTGCTGTTTACGCTGCTGGCCTGCGACACATTGGTCAACTACCGCCTGCGGTGGGCCAAATGACCGCTAACCCGGGCACCTCTGCTTTGAACCAAGGACACTGAGACCATGGAATCCTACGCCCTGCTGATCGCCGCCACGCTGAATGCCGGCACGGTGCTGGCTCTGGCCTCGCTGGGGCTGCTGATCAATGAAAAAGCCGGCATCGTCAATTTGGGGGCAGAAGGCATGATGCTGTGCGCCGCCATTGCCGGCTTTGCGGCCGTGGTGCACACGGGCAGTGATCTGATTGGTTTTGCCGCCGGCATTGGCGCCGGGGCGCTGCTGGCGCTGATCTTTGGCGCACTGGTGATCTGGCTCAACACCAACCAGTACGCCACCGGCCTGGCAGTCAGCTTGTTTGGCGCCGGCTTTTCGGCGTTTGTGGGCGTAGGCTATGTGCAGCAAAAAATGCCCGAACGCCTTCAGTTTGAGATTCCCTGGCTGACCGACATACCTCTGCTTGGCCCCGCCCTGTTCCGCCAGCACCCCCTTGTCTACCTGACTGTGCTGTTGGCGCTTGCCCTAATTTGGTTTCTGTACCGCAGCCGCGCCGGCCTGGTGCTGCGCAGCGTTGGCGAAAGCCCCGAGTCGGCGCACGCCCTGGGTTACCCGGTGCGGCGTATCCGGATGTTGGCCGTGGTGGCGGGTGGCGCCCTGTGTGGCCTGTCTGGCGCTTACATTTCGATTGTCTACACCCCCCTGTGGGTGGAGGGTATGGTCGCCGGCAAGGGCTGGATCGCGCTGGCCCTGACCACCTTTGCCACCTGGCGCCCGGGGCGGGTGCTGCTGGGGGCCTACCTGTTTGGTGGCGTCACCATGCTGCAGTTTCACCTGCAGGGCGATGGCGTCGAGGTGCCCAGCCAGTTTTTGGCGATGCTGCCCTACCTGGCCACCATCGTCGTGCTGGCGCTCATTTCCCGCAATCCGCAGTGGATTCGTATCAACATGCCTGCCTCGATTGGCAAGCAGTTTTACCCGGGCGCCTGAGGTTTCCGGTCCATAATTGAAGTTTTTCCACCCTGTCGCAAACCACCCTGTAAAGAAGGAATTGACATGACTGATCTGTCCAAGCTGACGTTCAAGATTGCAGCACTCACCGCCGTAGCCTCCGCTGCGCTGGTGGGCTGCGGCAAAAAAGAGGAGCCGGCACCTGCACCGGCACCAGCCGCAGCGGCATCTGCCCCGGCACCCAAGCCCGAGCCGCTGAAAATCGCCTTTGCCTACGTCGGCCCAGTCGGCGATGGCGGCTGGACCTTCGCCCATGACAACGCGCGCAAGGCCCTGGAAAAAGAGTTTGGCGACAAGATTAAGACATCCTTTGTTGAAAACGTGCCCGAGTCTGCTGACGCCGAGCGCGTGATCCGAGACATGGCCACCCAAGGCAACAAGCTCATCTTCGGCACCACTTTTGGCTACATGGAGCCCATGCTCAAGATCGCACCTGACTTCAAGGACGTCAAGTTTGAGCACGCCACCGGCTACAAGCAAGCCGACAACATGCGCACCTATGACAGCCGGACCTATGAAGGTGCTTACATGGCTGGCATCATCGCCGGCAAAATGACCAAATCCAACACGCTGGGCGTGGTCGCTTCGATCCCAATTCCTGAGGTGATCCGCAACATCAACAGCTTCACCTTGGGTGCCCAGTCAGTGAACCCCAAGGTCAAGACCAAGGTGGTATGGGTGAACGGTTGGTTCGACCCACCGAAAGAAACCGAAGCCGCCACCTCGCTGATGAATGGCGGCGCCGACGTGCTGTTCCAGAACACCGACTCTCCCGCAGTTCTCAAAACGGCTGAGGCCAAGGGCAAGCGCGCTTTTGGTTGGGATTCGGACATGACCGCCTACGGCCCCAAGGCCCACCTGGCATCTGCTGTGATCAACTGGGGTCCGTACTACATCAAGGCCACCAAAGAGGCGCTGGACGGTTCCTGGAAGGGCGGCACCGGCGTGTGGTGGGGCGTTAAAGAAGGTGCTATTGACATCGTCTCCATTGCTGAAGACGTGCCCGCTGATATCAAGACCAAAGTCGCAGACGTGAAAAAAGGCCTGGCCGATGGCAGCTTCGTCATCTGGAAAGGCCCGATCACCGACAACACCGGCAAGGTACAGATCGCCAAGGACGCGGCAGCCGATGACAAGTTCCTCGGTGGCCTGAACTTCTACGTCAAGGGCGTGGAAGGCAAGATCCCCGGCGGCAAGTAAGCCGGCATAAGTTAAAAGGGCCGCTCTTGAGCGGCCTTTTTTTTATGGTGCGCCCAGCACGGGCGCACTCCTCAAATAAACGCGGTTTAACCGAACGCTACGAATAGCCCCTCTACCAATTCGCAGGAGTCAAATATGCAATCTGACGACGTGGCGCGGCGCGCCTATTGGACAAAACAGCTCGAAGCAGCTTACACTTTTATGTTCGAAAGCATCCTGCCCTACCCGGTAGTGGAATGCGGTGAGCCCTTTGTTTCTTTGCGCGAGGCGGCAGCACAGGCTGCTGTCGTGGTCGCGTTTTCGTCACTCAAGCATGTCAAAGACTTAGACCGGTTGTTCTATTTGCGCGAAGGTCAAATTGTGAACTTTCTGGGTGCGGCCAAAGAAATGAATGAACTGGGCTGGGTGCTGCGTGTCGAGGATGGCTATCGCACCCGGGAAATTCAGAAGTACCTCGGCCTCACGCCGAAGGTGTTTGACGCCGTGCTCCAGCGAGTGATGTGGGAACTAGGTGGCAAAGTTCCGAGTCCGGAGTTCATGTTCCGCCGCTGTAGCGCCTTGGTAGCCACGGTGCCAAAATTTGCGACTCACATGTCCGGTAGTGCGATCGATATCTCGGTGGTGAGACTCAATGACCCTGCGCTCGAAGTCGACCGCGGTGGGCCGTACATCGAACTGTCGGAGCTAACGCCGATGGACTCTCCGTTTGTCTCGGCCGAAGGGCTGAAGCATCGCCAAAAAATCACCGCATTGATGCGCGACCATGGTTTTGTCGAGTACCCGTGGGAGTTCTGGCACTATTCCAGCGGCGATGCCTACGACCAGTTTCTACGAAAGACCGGCAAGCCGGCCATCTATGGTGCCGTCGACTGGGATCCAGTCACCAACGTTGTCACGCCGATGGCCGACCCCACCGCGCCCCTCAACAGCGAAGAGGAAATCCGCGCAGAAATTGAAGCAGCGCTGCAACGCCTAGTGAAGTAGATCTTTTGACTGCCACAGAGGGTTTTGCTAGCAGCAAGCCACCGCCTGTGCCAACAGATGCCCGAATCTTCAGGCCGAAATCCGCTCCGCAACGGCATCACCCCATGGCGACATGATCTCGGTGCAGCCCATGTTCATGCCGTTTTCTCGCAGCACCGCTGCCGGGCAGGCGAACGCGTAAGGAAACACCGTGCGCCGCGTTGTCACGGTGGGGAAGGCTTGCGACAGCGCGGCAAGCACCTCGGTGGGCAAGGCCTGGTCGGCAATCAAGGTGGCACCGCCGCTCATGTCGATGCGCGGTTGGTGAAAGGCCTGCTCCAGGCTCAGCCCGTGGTCGAGTAGAAATGAGCTGATCTGCAGCACGGTGCCCAGAATCTTCCGACCACCCGATGCGCCAAGTGCGAATTGACGCCCATTGGCGTCTTGGCCCACAACGGGGCAGTAATTGGCCAGGCAACGCTTGCCCGGACCTAAAGAATTGGGTTTGCCAGGTTCGGGGTCAAACCACATGATGCCGTTATTCATCAGCAAGCCCGTACCGGGCGAGACAACCCGCGAACCGAAAATTGACAGCAGTGTTTGCGTCGCAGCGCACAGGTTGCCGTGGCGGTCCACGACACTGAAGTGGGTGGTGCAAGACGGCGCATGGGGCGCTTCTGCGTCGCCCATATGTTCCAACCGGTTGCGAAAGGCAGCGTCCAGTGCGCGCGCGTAGGCCAGGTAACTGTCGGCGCCCGGCGCGCCGTGCTGTGGGGACAGCCCCGGGGCCAGCATATCCAGGCAATCCCGCAGGCTGGGCCCGGCGGTCAGTCCGGGAGGCGCGAACAGATGGTGACCGCGATACGGTATGACCAGCGGGTCTACCACCTCTGCCCGGTAGGCCGCCAGGTCTGACATCGACAGGCAACCGCCTTTGTCACGCACGTCTTTCACCATGGCACTGGCCAGGTCGCCGGTGTAGAGTGCGCTGGCGCCAAGCTCGGCAATTTGGCGAAGGGTCTGCGCCAGGGCTTTTTGGTTAAGCCGCTTTTCGCTCAGGGCAGTCCAGCCGCCGATGATGGGCCAGTGACCGTCTTCGAGGAACATGCTGGCTGCATCCGGGTCAAGCGCCAGCGCCCGCGCGCTGGAGGCCATCAGCAGCGCCGAATACCAGTCGACTAGGAGCCCCTGGTCAGCCAGGCCGATCGCACTCCCCAGCAGGTCACGCCACGGCAACCGGCCAAAGCGTTCGTGCGCCAGGGCCATGCCAGCCACCACACCAGGCACGGCAATCGCGGTGGCGCCCTGCACGTTTCGATCGCCGGTTACTGCGGGCCAGGGAAACAGATCTGAAGACCGGCCGGACCCAGATAGGGGGTAATTTGCCGGATCAAGCGCCGCCGGTGAACGCATGCCGTAGTTGACCGTGTAGGCGCGGGACTCGTCGGCGCGCCACACGGTCATGCAGCCGCCGCCCGCCGGGCCACTCATCCACGGCTCGACCACCCCCAGCGCAAAAGACGTGGCCACCGCCGCGTCAATCGCGTCACCGCCGTTTTCCAGAACGGCAGCGCCAGCCTCTGCAGCCAGGCGATGTTGTGCGGCGACGACGCCGCCACGGGTCGCAATCACCGTCTTGCGGACGTTTTGCGAGTTGGAGAAGTTGTCGCCCATCAGGCAGCGTGGTCCTTGGCGTACCGCACGATGTCGGCGTGGGTGGCGAACCACACGTCTGGATGCGAGCGGATGTACCTGATCAGTTCCTCAAGAATCCAGATGCGCGAACGGTAACCACTGATGTGCGGGTGCATGGTGAGCTGAAACAAACCGCCTTCGCTGTAGGCGCCGTCGAACTCACGCTTGAAAATGTCAAACACATCGCTGGGTGGCGTGTAGGGCCGCAGGCTCGCGAAACGGTTCATATTGAAGTACACCGCATCATCGCGAATCCACTCCACTGGCAGTTCAACAACGCCGGTGTCCTGGCCGTCCATGAGCAATTCGTAGCAATCTACATCGGCCATCAGCGAGGAGTCGTAGATCAGGCCCATGTCCCGCGTGATTGCCAAGGTGTTTGGGCTGAAATCCCACGAAGGTGTACGGATACCCACCGGGCGCACGCCGGTGATGCGCTCCAGCGTGTCGGCCGAACGAAGCTGCAGGTCGCGTTCATCAGCCAGCGCCAGCACCGAATTGCGCTCGTGAATCCAGCCGTGGATGCCGACCTCATGGCCCTCGGCCACCACCCGGCGCTGCTCGTCCGGGTAAAGCAGCGCGGTCACTGCGGGCACATAAAAGCTCGCAGGCACATCATGACGCGTCAGAATATCCAGAATCCTTGGCACACCCTGACGGCTGCCGTATTGCCCCTGCGACAGCCGACCAACAGAGTCCGACCCCTCGCGCAGGGCATTGGTTTCATGGTCTGAGTCAAACGACAAGGCGACCGCGCACCGCGCCCCATTTTTCCATTTCGTGGGTCTGAGCGATCGACCAGCGCGGACATGGTCAACAATTCCGCGCCAGTGTGACTCCGGCCACTGCCATGGCTCCAGTGGCTTGTCGGCGTTATCCATCGTGTGACTTTCTGAATGTGAGTGAGGTCGGGAACTTAGGGCGGTCGGTAACGTTTTGTGGCCGCTGACTGATGCCATTCTCGGCGTTTAGTGGCGGCAGATCAATGCTCAGTTGGTGATGGCGCTCATAAGTAGTAGTCATGTCTCTGAGACTATGCTACCCAGGCTTTCCACGGTGGTAAGCTGATCCAAACAACTGCATATCGGTGCCAACATGCCGATGGAAAGATAAGTCATGACGAATGATCAAACACGCAAGGTGGCGATTGTCACGGGCGGTGCCCGTGGTATTGGTCGGGCATGCGCCCTGACGCTGGCCCGTGCTCACTACGATATTGCGCTGGTTGACCTGCTGGTGCCAGAGATGGAACGTACCGCTGGTGAGATCCGGGAAATTGGGCGTGAGGCCTTGATATTCGAAGCCAATGTCGCGGATTTTCGGCGTGCGCAAGAAGTGGCGGACGCTGTGGTCTCCAAGTTCAAACGCATTGATTTTCTATTGAACGACGCTGGCAGACCGATGCCAAAGGGCATTCTAGAAATTTCGGAGCACGAGTTCGACGAAACCATCGCCATCAACCTCAAGAGCTGCTTCAACTACATCCGCGCGGTTGCGCCGACCATGCTTGAGCAGGGCGGGGGCCGCATCGTGTCGATGTCTTCGCTGAACGCTCACTCGGGCGGTGTGACAGCGGCTGTGAGCCGCTTTGCCTACGCCAGTGCCAAGGCCGGCATCCTTGGTATGACGCGGGCACTGGCCAAGGAGCTGGGCCCCACCATTCTTGTCAACGCGATTTGTCCGGGCCTCATCCAAACCGAGACACCCAAGAACCCTGTCATCATTGAACGCGGCGCTCAAATTGCGCAGGCGGGCGTCGCCCTGCGGCGCATCGGACAAACCGATGATGTTGCTCAATTGGTCTTGTTCCTGGCGACCTCAGAGCCCTGTTACATCACCGGGCAAGACTTCAAGGTCGATGGTTTTCAATACAACATGTGAAACATACGTTCATGAATAGAATGGTCTCCACCTCTGGCACAGACAGCTGGTGGACGTTGGATGGTTGCACAAACACAAGTACATAAAAAGGTATACAAATGACTGAAAAGCGGGACTTGCCAGTGTTGAAGAAGATCACTCGGCGCACTGTTTTGAGTTTGCCGGCAGCGGCTATTTTTGCGCCGGCGATCACGCGGGCTCAGACGGCGGCCTGGCCCAACCGGCTAATCCGCATCGTTGTGCCCTTTGGCACTGGTGGTGGTACCGACATCACTATGCGGCTGCTTGCACCAAAAATGAGTGAACTGCTCGGGCAACCGATCATCATTGAAAACCGCCCCGGCGGCGGCAGTACGGTGGGTACCGACTATGTTGCGAAGCAGCCGCCAGACGGCTACACCATTGTGCTGGCGTCGCTCTCATCGACTGGCATTGCCGCGACGCTCTATCCCAATCTGCCGTACGACCCGGTCAAAGATTTGGTCGCCATCTTACCGACCGTTTTTGTCCCGATCGGGCTCTCTGTCACCACAAAAGGTCTGAACGTCAAGACAGTTCCAGAGTTCGTGGCGGCACTCAAGGCGGCGCCAGACAAATTCTCGTATGGCAGCGCCGGCATTGGCACCACGGGACACCTGGCCAGTGCCACGTTTCTGCAGCGCACAGGCACACAGGCTGTGCACATACCCTATCGCTCACCGAGTGAGGTCTACAAGGCCATGATTTCGGGCGAGATTCAGTTCAATAGCGATATTCCGAGCATCATGGCGCCATTTCATCGTGCCGGGCAGGTGCGCATGCTGTTGGTCGCCACGGATCAGCGCTCCCCCTCTTTGCCGGATGTGCCGACGGCGGCTGAGGTTGGCATGAAGGATTACAAGGCCTACTCGTGGTACGGCCTGTTCGCCCCTTCCGGTACGCGCCAGGCGGTGGTTGATCGTTTGGCCGGGGTCATTGAGCAGGCATTGAAGGACCCCGTCATCTCGGCCAAGTTCGACGACATGGGAACCCCGGCCATGGTCGGCTACACGCCCAGCCGATTTGCCCAGTACGTGAAGGACGAGGTTGCCATCTGGGGACCGATGGTCAAGGCATCTGGAGCCCGTGTCGAATAGTTCTGCTGCAGTCCTATGTCGTTCACGTCGCTATCCCCAAACGCACGCTGAACAACGAGGCTGAGCTCAAAGTATGGCTGGCCGACGTGGAGAGGTTGCTATCAAAAAAAGTTGAAAATTGGCTCAGTGGCTCAGTGGCGCTGTAACGCTAAATATTGATGTAGAGTGTGCCAATAAGTGGCTTGTTCATGCTAATATTTGGCATGAATATCAGGTCGGCACTTTTTACGGATAGCCAGTCACGCCTCTACGTCTGGCTGTTTGGTCAACCAGACCGCGCCTACCACCTCAACGAGTTGCGCCGTCTTACCGGCCTGGGCAGCGCCTCATTGCAGCGGGAGCTCAACCGGTTGGCAACCGCAGGCCTGGTCGATGCGCAAGCGGTGGGCAACCTGCGTCGCTTTCAAGCCAACCCGCAATCCCCAGTCTATGCTGACATGGTTGCCTTGACGCGTAAGACGCTAGGGACAGTGCCGGTGTTGCGCGATGCCTTGCAGCCCTTGCAACCTAATTTGCAGTCAGCCTGGGTATATGGTTCGGTCGCCAAACAAACCGACACCAGCAGCAGCGACATTGACGTGATGCTGATGGGTAACGATTTGTTGCTCAGCCAGGTCTTTGCAGCCTTGGAGCCCGCCGAGGCGCAGCTGGGCAGAAAAATCAACCCAAGCTGCTATTCACCTCAAGAGTTTGAGCGCCGCCGAGCCGAGCCAGACTCTTTTATCAACCGAGTGTTGTCACAGCCCACACTGCTATTGATGGGGGATGCCCATGAGCCTGCCTGAATTGGACAACCTGGTGCGCATCGGCCAACTCAAAGCCGAGCCGCGCAACGCCCAGGAAGTCACCCGCATGCTCGCCATGGCGCAGACCCGCCTGAGCGATGCCAAACTGAGCAAGCTGTCGCTGGAAGGCCGCTTTACCAGTGCCTACAACGCCGCCCATGCCGCTGCATTGGCGGCGTTGCGCTGGCACGGCTACCGCAGCGAAAACCGCTACACCGTCTTTCAATGCCTGACGCACACCCTGGGCTGGCCCGCCAACCGCTGGCGCGTGTTAGACACCGCGCATCAAAAACGCAACTTGGCGGAGTACGAAGGCTACCTTGAAGTTGAAGAATCCACCGTAGCCGAGATGAGCGCATTGGTTCAAGGCCTGATTGCTGATGTGCAAACATTAATTGCCAAATGAAATAGCCCTGTTTAGCGAGCCTATAAATGGGCTCCGCCCGATAATGGCGGCCTACCCATTGCTAACGTCAACTCTGCCCAGACTGACAATAGCTCACCACCAATCACCACCATGATCCAACTCCATTACCTGCCCGGGGCCGCCAGTATGGCGCCCCACATCGTGCTCGAAGAAATTGGCTGCGGCCACGAGTTGCTCAAGGTTGACAAGGCCGGTGGCCAGCTCGGCTCGCCCGCCTACCGCCAGCTCAACCCGAACGGGATGGTGCCGGTGCTGGTCGATGGCGACCTGGTGCTTTACGAGTCGGCCGCGATCAGCCTGCACCTGGCTGACAGCCGTCCGGCTGCCGGCTTGATGCCGGCGCTGGGTTCGGCTGAACGTGCGCAGGCTTATAAGTGGATGGCCTGGCTCGCTGGCACCTTGCAGCCGGCCACCAACATTTACTTTTACCCGGAGCGCTGGGCCGACAGTGCTGAGGCCATCGCCCAGGTCAAGGCCCATGCCGAGCAGCGTGTGATGGCCCTGGTGCCGCAGATCGAGGCCCAGCTGGCCTCGCATGGCGGCCCCTGGCTGATGGGCCAGACCTACGGCCTGCCCGACATCCACGCCCTGATGCTGTGCCGCTGGACCCGCAATTTTGCAGATGCCAAGGCGCATGACCTGCCGCAGATCCGGGCCTGGCTGCTGCGCCTGCTGGATCGGCCGGCCGTGCAACGGGTGTTCGCGTCGGAAGGGCTGCCGGCGCCCTGGTTTTGAATCTGCAGAGGCTGCGATCATGAACCGGGTCGAACACGGGCACTGGCACCCTGTCGCCGGTTGCACGGAGCTTGCTGAGCAGCCGCTCGCAGCGCAGTTGTTGGGCCACCCCCTGGTGCTATGGCGGGACGCGTTCGGTGCCGTTCAGGCCTGGGCTGACCAGTGTCCACACCGCGGTGCCCGGCTGTCGCTGGGCCGGGTCTGCCAGGGGCGCCTGCAATGCCCCTACCATGGCTGGCAGTTCGAGTCTTCAGGCCAGTGTGTGCAGGTGCCGGCCATGCCAGCGTTCAAACCCCCGGAGTCGCACCGGGCGCAGGTGTACCAGGTGCGTGAGCAGTATGGGCTGGTCTGGGTTCGTCTGGAGGCCGGCGAGCCGCCTTCGGACCTTAGCTTGCCACGATTTGAGGCCGAGACCGATATCGAACTGCACAAGCTCAACTGCGGCCCCTACGATGTGGCCACCAGTGCTGGGCGCATCGTGGAGAACTTTTTGGACATGGCGCATTTCGGGTTCGTGCATGAGGGCTGGCTGGGCATGCAGCGGCTGCCAGAGGGCGTCACGGGCCATGCCACCGAGATCCCACCCTACCAGGTTGAGACCGCAGCGCAAGGTCTGCGTGCCACCGGCTGCCAGGCCTGGCAACCGCGCTCCAGCGTACACGCTACGGCTGCCGCCTTAATTGACTACAGCTACGAGGTGACAGGGCCGTTCACGGCCGTGCTGACCAAGCTGCCGCCGGCGCAAAGCGTGGCCTTGCCGGCGTTTCGTGAGTCGATCGGCCTGTTCATCTGCCCGCTTACGCCTGAGACCAGCCGGGTCTGGTTCCGGTTGGCGGTGGCCGATGCGGCGCCGGACGAGGCCGCGCTGCGGGCGTTTCAGGACACCATTTTTTTGCAGGACAAGCCGGTGCTCGAGTCGCAAACGCCGCGCTTGCTACCGCTGGCGCCGCGCGCCGAGCTGCATACCGCAGCCGACAAGACCTCGGTGGCCTATCGCCGCCACCTGAGTCAATTGGGAATTACTTTCGGAGTCTGTTGATGTACACCTTGCCATCTTTTGTTCATCACATTGCGGCGCAACGTCTGCCTGACTTGCTGCAGCGCATGCCCAAGGCTGAACTGCATATGCATATCGAGGGCTCGCTAGAGCCTGAGCTGATGTTTGCCATGGCGGCTCGCAATGGCGTGGCGCTGCCTTACCCCTCGGTGCAGGCGCTGCGCGAGGCCTATGTGTTTGACAACCTGCAAAGCTTTTTGGACATTTACCACGCTGGCACCCTGGTGCTCAAGACCGAGCAGGATTTTTACGACATGACCAGCGCCTACCTGGCGCGCGCCCAGGCCGACCAGGTCTTGCACACCGAGATCTTCTTTGATACCCAGACCCACACTGGCCACGGCCTGAGTGCCGAGGTGGTCATCAACGGCCTGCACCGTGCCTGCATTGATGCGCCGGCCCGCTTCGGCATGACAGCCTCGTTGATTTTGTGCTTCTTGCGGCATCTGAGCGAAACCGAGGCTTTTGAGTGCCTGGAGCAGGCGCTGCCGCTGCGCGACAAGATTTTGGGCATTGGCCTGGCGTCCAGCGAGGTTGGTCACCCGCCGGAAAAATTTGCCAGAGTGTTTGCCCGGGCGCGCGAACTGGGTTTTCGGCTGGTGGCGCACGCCGGCGAGGAGGGGCCACCGGCCTACATCTGGAGCGCGCTCGATGTGCTCAAGGTCGAGCGCATCGACCATGGCGTGCGAGCGATTGAAGACGCGGCCCTGATGCAGCGCCTGGTCCAAGACCGCATCCCGCTAACGGTCTGCCCGCTGTCCAACCTCAAGCTGCGCGTGGTTGACACCCTGGGTCAGCACCATCTGCAGCGCCTGCTCGACGCCGGCATCATGGCCACGATCAACTCCGACGACCCGGCTTACTTTGGCGGCTACCTCAATGAAAATTTCAGTCAGACTTTTGCCGCGCTGCCGATGACGGCGGCCCACGCCTATGCGCTGGCGCGCAACAGCTTTGACGCCAGCTTCATCGACGAGGGCGCGCGCCGCGCGCATGTGGCGCGGCTCGATGCGCTGTTTGAGTCCTTTGTCTGACGCCTTGGCCGCCATGCAGGGCTACCGCGCCGCACTCCTGCGCTTTGACCCAGCGGCTGATCCAAAGCAGTCCGCCGTTTATGACACCGACGGCCTGCTGGTGGTCGGCCCCGATGCCCGTGGCACCCAGGTGGTGCAGGCGGCTGGCGACTGGGCCACGCTGGCGCCGCGCTTTCCCGGCCTGGTGGTCGAACACTTGCCGGGGCGCCTGATCGCGCCGGGGTTTGTCGACCTGCACCTGCATTACCCGCAGACCAATGTCATCGGCTCGCCGGCTGACGGCCTGCTGCCCTGGCTGGACAACTACACATTTCCCGAAGAGCAGCGCTTCGAGTCGCCTGCGTACAGCGCCGCCGAGGCCGCCTTCTTCTTGGATGAACTGTTGCGCCAAGGCGTCACCACGGCGCTCACCTTTGCCACCTCGCACCCGGCCTCGGTGCAGGCGCTGTTCACTGCTGCGCAGCAGCGCCAGACGCGGCTGATCACCGGCCTGTGCCTGATGGACCGCCATGCGCTGGCCGGCCTGCTCAACCGGGCCGGGCCCGCCACGGATGCCACCGAGCAAAGTCTGATCGACTCCGAACGCCTGCTGCAGCAGTGGCAAGGTGTGGACCGGCTCGGCTACGCCATCACGCCGCGCTTTGCCCCCACCTCCACCGACGCCCAGCTGCGCGGCGCGGGCGAACTGGCGGCGCGCTACCCGCAGGCCTGGGTGCAGTCGCATGTGGCAGAGAACCGCGACGAGATCGCCTGGGCGCGGGCGCTGTTCCCTCAGTCGCGCAGCTACTTGGCCACTTACGCCGACTTTGGCCTGATGCGCGAGCGCTCCGTCTATGCCCATTGCATCCATTTTGACGACGGTGACCGAGCCCTGATGCGCGAGACCGGCGCGGCGGCAGCCGTCTGCCCCACCAGCAACCTGTTTCTGGGCAGTGGCTTTTTTGACTACGCGGCCGCTGACCGGGCCGGTTTCCGATACGGCTTGGCCAGCGACGTGGGTGGCGGCACCTCGTTCAGTCCGTTCCATACGATGCTTGCCGCCTATTACGTTGGGCGTGAAGGGCAGGCCAAGCCCGGCCTGTCGCTGTCGCCGCAACAGCTGTGGTGGCAGCACACCGCGGGCGCGGCGCAGGCCCTGGGGCTGGGCGGGCGCGCGGGCGGGCCGGCTGTGGGCAACCTGCAGCCGGGTTGCGAGGCTGACTTTGTGGTGCTGAACCCGCAGGCCACGCCGCTGCTGGCGCGGCGCACCGCCCGCGCCGCCACGCTGGACGAACTGCTGTTTGCCCTGATCGTGCTCGGCGACGACCGGGTTGTTGAGCGCACCGTGATTTCACAAGCGTTTTAGGCCTCTAGCCCTTGTCGCGATTGGTTGATTAGCTATTGAAGTTATAGCGTTTATGAGCTGAAGATTACAATCGGGGCAACCCAGGAGATTTGTTCACATGACGATCAAGAGCGACAAATGGATACGCCGCATGGCCGAGACCACCGGCATGATCGAGCCCTTCGAGCCACGCCAGGTCCGCGAGCGCGACGGCCACAAGATCATTTCCTACGGCACCAGCAGCTACGGCTACGACATCCGCTGTGCGCCCGAGTTCAAGGTGTTCACCAACATCCACAGCACCGTGGTCGACCCCAAGAACTTTGATGAAAAAAGCTTTGTCGATTTTCATGACGATGTCTGCATCATCCCGCCCAACAGCTTTGCGCTGGCCCGCACCATGGAGTACTTTCGCATCCCGCGCAATGTGCTGACCATCTGCCTGGGCAAAAGCACCTATGCCCGCTGCGGCATCATCGTGAATGTGACGCCCTTCGAGCCCGAGTGGGAAGGTTTTGTGACGCTGGAGTTCTCCAACACGACGCCGCTGCCGGCCAAGATCTATGCCGGCGAGGGCTGCGCCCAGGTGCTGTTTTTTGAGAGCGACGAGGTCTGCGAGACCAGCTACAAAGACCGCGGCGGCAAGTACCAGGGTCAGCGCGGCGTGACACTGCCCAAAGCGTAAACCAGTCTGCTGGTGCCAAACCAGCCCGATGGAGGATAATCAGAGTTTGCCCCGAATCCCCGGGCACAATCAGCTATCGGTTCGATAGCACCTGACCTTGGCTGTGAATGACCGATCTGACTTCTGATGTAACCCTTGACGGGGTCCCCGCTACGGCACCTGAACTGGCCGCCGACACCCCCATCATGGCCTTTGCCCAATTGCAACTGGCCGCACCACTGGCCCGCGCCGTGGCCGAGATGGGCTACACCTCCATGACCCCGATCCAGGCCCAGGCCATTCCGGTCGTGCTGCAGGGGCGCGACGTGATGGGAGCTGCACAAACCGGCACCGGCAAAACAGCGGCTTTTGCCCTGCCGCTGCTGCAGCGCCTGCTCAAGCATGAAAACGGCTCTACCTCGCCCGCCCGTCACCCGGTGCGCGCCCTGGTGCTCTTGCCCACACGCGAACTGGCCGACCAAGTCGCCCAGGCCATCAAATCCTACGCCCAACACACCCAGCTGCGCAGCACGGTGGTTTTTGGCGGCATCGACATGAAGCCGCAGACCCTGGAGCTGAAAAAAGGCGTCGAAGTGCTGGTGGCCACCCCCGGGCGGTTGCTGGACCATATTGAAGCCAAGAACGCGGTGCTGGGCCAAGTGGAATACGTGGTGCTCGACGAGGCCGACCGCATGCTCGACATCGGTTTTCTTCCCGATCTGCAACGCATCCTGAGCTACCTGCCCAAGCAGCGCACCACACTGCTTTTTTCAGCCACTTTCTCGCCTGAGATCAAGCGCCTGGCCAACAGTTACCTGCAAAGCCCGGTCACCATTGAGGTGGCACGCTCCAACGCCACCGCCTCTACAGTGGAGCAGCATTTCTACAGCGTGGGTGACGATGACAAGCGCCACGCCTTGCACCAGATCCTCAAGGCACGAAACCTCAAGCAGGCTTTTGTGTTTGTCAACAGCAAGCTCGGCTGTGCCCGCTTGGCGCGCTCCCTGGAGCGTGAAGGCCTCAACACGACCGCCCTGCATGGCGACAAAAGCCAGGACGAACGGCTCAAGGCGCTCGATTCCTTCAAAAAAGGCGAGGTCGACTTACTGGTCTGTACCGATGTGGCAGCGCGCGGGCTGGACATCAAAGACGTGCCAGCGGTGTTCAACTTTGACATCCCCTTCAATGCCGAAGACTATGTTCACCGCATCGGCCGCACGGGCCGCGCCGGCGCGTCGGGCCTGGCCGTGAGCTTTGTCTCCAAGAGCGATGCCCGGTTGGTGGCCGACATCGAGAAGCTGATCAAGGTCAAAATTGAGCTCGAAGCGATTGAGTTTGAAGAAGACCAGCCTGACATTCGCAAGCAGGGCCGTATCAACGACGGACGCCGTATGTACGCCGAAGGCGGCCATGAGGAGCCGCGTCGTGGCGGCCACCGCGACGCTGGCCCGCGGGAGACCCCACAGGCCGCCCAATACCCACGGCAAGAACGTGCACCCCGGTCGTCACCCTCGCGGGATCCGTTTTTTGACAAGCCCTACGAGCCGGCAGCTACTGCGAGCGAGACTGCGCCAGCCTGGGAAGCCAGCCCGGCACGTCCAGGCGCCCGCTCGGTGTCCGCCAACATCAAACCCAAGCGCCGTGTGGCGGCGCTGTTCAAAGCCGAGTAAGCGCGGCGCAGGCCCGGTCAGCTGGGCTTCTGCCCCTCCGGGCACTTGACCTGAATCAGCTCTTGCGCCAGCGGTTGGCCCAGCACCTCAGGCGCGCGGCCACCCAGGCGCATCGCGCTCAGGCAACCGCCCCACACGCAACCGGTGTCAAGCGACAGCACGTCCTGGCGCTGCAGCGCGCCCAGGGTAGACCAATGACCAAAAGCCACTGTCACACCGGCCGTTTGACGCCCCGACACGTCAAACCAGGGCTGATAACCGGCGGGCGCTGCGCCTGAACCTTCTTTGGTGGCAAATTCCATGCGATCAGATGCGTCGCAAAACCGCAGGCGGGTGAGGGCATTGACGATCATGCGCCAACGCGGCACCCCCTGCAATGTCTCGTGCCAGGCAGCCGGCTCGTCGCCATACAGTTGCTGCAAAAAATCACCGGCGGCATCGCTGCGCAGCACCTGCTCTACCTCGCCCGCCCGCGCCATGGTTTGGGCTACGGTCCAGCTTGGCAGCACGCCGGCGTGCACCATCAGCACCGGGTGGGCGTCAATGTGCTCCAGGATGGCCAGCCGCTGCCAACGCAACCAATCCAGCATGGCGCTGCGGTCGGGCGCCTGCAGAATATCGTTCACCGTGTCGCTGCGGTGCGGCGGGCGTGCACCCTGGGCCAGGGCCAGCAGGTGCAGGTCGTGGTTGCCCAGCAGGCATTGGGCGGCAGCGCCGTAGCCCATCAGCCGCCGCAGCACGCTGGCCGAGGCCGGTCCCCGGTTGACCAGGTCCCCCAGCAGAAACAGCGTGTCACGGCTGGGCGAGAACGCCAGCTCCGCCAGCAAGCGCTGCAAGGGCTCGTCACAGCCCTGAATATCACCGATCAAGTACATTGCCATGGTGTTCATTCTCGCGCCTGATCCATGGACGTCTTGCTGATTGTTTTCCTGACCCTGCTCAACGGCGTGTTTGCCATGTCTGAGCTGGCCCTGGCGGCCAGCCGAAAGGCGCGGCTCAATGCCATGGCAGAGGCGGGCGACAAAGGCGCGCAAGCGGCGCTCACCTTGCTGGGCAATCCCAACCAGTTTCTCTCCACCGTGCAGGTCGGTATCACCTCGATTGGTGTGCTCAACGGCATTGTCGGTGAGGCGGCTTTCAGTGACGGCGTGGCGGACTGGCTGCGCCAACTGGGCGCCAGTGACAAAGCGGCGGCCATCTCGGCCACCGCCATCGTGGTCACGATGATCACCTTTGTGACCATCATCTTTGGCGAATTGGTGCCCAAGCGCATCGGCCAGCTGTACCCGGAGCCGGTGGCGCGCTGGGTCTCGCGGCCCATGCTGTGGCTGGCCACGGCCGCCAAGCCCTTCGTGAGGTTGCTGTCTGGCACGACTGCCGGTGTGCTCAAGCTGCTGCGCATCGACACCAACGCTGCGCGCGCCGTGACTGAGGAAGAAATCACCGCCAGCCTGGAGGAGGGCGTGGATGCCGGCGTGATCGAGGAGCATGAACACCAGATGGTGCAAAACGTCTTCCAGCTCGACGAGCGACCACTGACGTCGCTGATGGTGCCGCGCACCGACGTGGAGTGGCTGGACGCCTCACTGACGGTGGCGCAGGGCTTGCAGCGCGCCGGTACAGGCGGCAGCAATGGCGCTCATTCGTGGTACCCGGTTTGTCGCGGTTCGCTGGACGATGTGGTGGGCGTGATCAGTGTGGCGCGGCTGCTGGAGCTTGGCGTTGACACGTCGGGCAGCATTGAGCCGCATGCCACGCCAGCCTCTTTTGTCCCTGAAACCTTGAGCGGCATGGAACTGTTGGAGCAATTTCGCGCCCGCGCTGGGCGCTTTGTGTTCGTGGTCGACGAATACGGCGTGGTGCAAGGCCTTCTGACACCGCGCGACCTGCTCGAAGCCATCACCGGCGAGCTGCAACCGGGTGCTCAGATTGATGCCTGGGCCACCCGGCGCGAGGACGGTAGCTGGCTGCTGGACGGTTTGATGCCCGTGGGTGAACTCAAGGTGCGTCTTGATCTGGACGAGCTACCCCAGGAAGACCGTGGCCGCTACAACACGGTCGCCGGCCTGCTGATGTCGGTGTCCGGCCACTTGCCTGCTGTGGCTGAGCGCATCGAATGCGTCGGTTGGTGCTTTGAGGTGATGGACCTCGATGGCAAGCGCATTGACAAGGTGCTGGCGTCGCGTGTCAGACCACCGCAGGGTGGCGCTTAGGCACGTCCGGTCAGCCGGTAGGTCAGCAGACCCACCAGCTCATGCAGTACCAGGTGCCATTTCTTCGCGCCTTCAACCATTGAGTACTCCGTCAAGGGTGTGCTGCTGCCACTGCGATAGTCGACCGGGTAGGGCGTCACGTTCCAGCCAAGCTTCTGGAAGCTGGCCATGGCACGCGGCATGTGCCAGGCAGAGGTCAGCAGGAGCCAAGGTTTCTGCGTGTCCACGCCGGTCAGGCGGGCGCTAAAGACCGCATTTTCGTAAGTGGTGCGAGAGGCGGATTCCATCAGCAGACGCTCTGGCACTACGCCCATGAGGGTATAAAACCGTGCGGCCCGTTCTGCCTCTGTCAGTTTGCCGGGGATCAGCTCACCATCGCCACCCGTAAACAACAGTCGCAGGCCAGGAGCTTGTTGCAGCAAGGGCAGTGCTGCGGTCATGCGCTCGGCGGCCTCATTCAATGCCGGCTGGCGGTGGCCCTGCCAGACATAGGCCGGGTCGAACGCACCACCCAGCACAATCACTCCGGCAAAGCCGCCAAGTGGCGTATTGGCCGCCAGCTCAGGGTGGCGCGATTCCAGTTGCCGGATCAGAGCGTCTGGCAGAGGCTCCCAACCCTGCAGCAGCAGCACCAGCAAAGCAGCCCAGCCAAACCGCAGGCCCCATCGGCGCTTCAAATGGGTGCCTAACAGCGCCGCCAGCAGCAGCAGGGCGACCCAGGCCAGCGGTTGCGTGGCAAAAACAAGCAGTTTGGCGGCTATGAACACAGTGGTGGCACTATAGCCGGGGCAGTGGGTACCGAAGCGGGTGCGATGGTCGGTCAAGTAGCGGGTAAAGTGGCGGGTGAAGTGGCGCTGTCGGGATAGCCAATGACGCATTGGCGATTGTGGTCTGTGGCCGTGCTCACCAAAATGTTCAGTGTTGCCCGGCAAGGCCATGGCAAAAAATACAAGGAGACACCGTGATTGGTTCAGACATTGAAATCGCCCAGGCCGCAACCCTCAAGCCCATCATCCAAATGGCGCAAGACCGGCTCGGCATCCCGCCCGAAGCACTGGAGCCCTACGGTCACTACAAGGCCAAGATCGACCTGCAATGGCTCAACAACAACCAAACGCCCAACGGCAAACTGGTGCTGGTGACCGCCATCAGCCCGACGCCGGCGGGTGAGGGCAAGACCACCACCACGGTGGGCCTGGGCGACGCGCTCAACCGCATCGGCAAGCGCACCGTGATCGCGCTGCGCGAGCCCTCGCTGGGGCCGGTGTTTGGCATGAAGGGCGGCGCGGCAGGTGGTGGTTATGCCCAGGTGGTGCCCATGGAAGACATCAACCTGCACTTTACCGGTGACTTCAACGCCATTGCGCTGGCGCACAACCTGCTGGCCGCGCTGATGGACAACCACATCCACCACGGCAACGTGCTCGGGTTTGACGCGCGGCGCATCGTCTGGCGCCGGGTCATGGACATGAACGACCGCGCCCTGCGCGCCACCGTGGTCTCTTTGGGCGGGCCCGGCAACGGCTTCCCGCGTGAGGACGGCTTTGACATTGTGGTTGCGTCTGAGGTGATGGCCATCTTTTGCCTGGCCACCTCCCGCCGAGACCTCAAAGAGCGCCTGGGCAACATCATCGTGGGCTACACCCGCGAGCAAACCCCCATTCGCGCCAGTGACCTCAAAGCCCAGGGCGCCATGGCTGCACTGCTCAAAGACGCGATCAAGCCCAACCTGGTTCAGACGCTAGAGAACAACCCGGCCATCATCCATGGCGGCCCGTTCGCCAACATTGCCCACGGCTGCAACACCGTGACCGCCACCCAGGCCGCGCTCAAGCTGGGAGAGTATGTGGTGACCGAGGCCGGCTTTGGCGCCGACCTGGGTGCCGAGAAGTTCATCGACATCAAGTGCCGCAAGTCGGGCTTGCGGCCTGATGTGGCGGTGGTGGTGGCCACGCTGCGCGCGCTCAAACACCATGGCGGTGTGGACGCCAAAGACCTCAACACCCCCAACCTGGCCGCGCTGGAAAAAGGCATGGCCAATCTGGAGCGGCACGTGGACAACATCCGCAACCGCTACGGCCTGCCCTGCGTGGTGTCTATCAACCATTTCACCTCGGACACTGAGCCCGAACTCGACCTGCTGCGCCAAAAGATGGACCAGCTGGGCGTGCCGGTGGTGGTGGCACGGCACTGGTCGCAAGGCTCGGCCGGCGCCGAAGACCTGGCGCGCATCGTGGTGCAGCTGGCCGAATCCGGTGCTGCCAAGATGCGCTATGTCTATGAGGACAGCGACACCTTGTGGGACAAGATGCAAGCCATCGCCACCCAGGTCTACGGTGCAGCCGGCATCTCGGCCGACTCCGCCGTGCGCGCCAAAATCGACAAGCTGCAGCAAGACGGCTACGGCCACTACCCGGTGTGCGTGGCCAAGACGCAGTATTCCTTCTCCACCGACCCCAAGCTGCGCGCGGCTCCGTCCGGTCACACCGTCAACGTGCGCGAGGTCCGGCTGGCGGCCGGCGCCGAATTCGTGGTGATGATCTGCGGCGACATCATGACCATGCCAGGTCTGCCCAAAGAGCCGGCATCGATGCGCATCGACATCGACGACGACGGGAAGATTTCAGGCTTGTTCTGAGCCTAGACACCAGTTCATCACCAGTTCAGTGCACAGTCGCCCCGCGTCAAGTCAATGCGCTCACCCGTCTGCGCCGAGTGCTCGGCGGCCAGGCCAATCACCACGGCTTTCAGGCCGTCGGTCAGGCTTACCTCCACGGCCTGCTGGCCTTGCAACACCGCCAGAAACTTTTGGTGCTGGTAAAAGGTAGAGCCGTTGTGGTCGCCGGCGTCCAGCAGCAGCGGGTCCACCGGGATCTCCAGCAGGCGCGGCCCGGCGGGTTGGCGTGGGCTGACGATCAGCTGGGCCACAGGTGCGGCGCCCAGCAGCTCGCCCGGCCAAAAGCGCCCCGGACCGGGCACCTTGCATTCGAGCTTGCCTTGCGGCCCGACCACGCTGATTTCTTCTTGGTAGCGCGAGCCTTCGGCAAACATGCACAGCTCCAGCAAGGCCCGCCTGCCGCCCGGGAAATCCAGCACCACAAAGGCGTTGTCCAGGATGTCAGGTTGCTCGTCGGCGTAGCGCTCATCCAGGTGGTTGTGGTTTTGCCCGCCAGAGGCGTAGAGCCGGATCGGGTCGGCCTGCATCACCAGGCGCATCAGGTCAAAGAAATGGCAGCATTTCTCGACCAGCGTGCCGCCGGTGTTGCGGGCAAAGCGGTTCCAGTCGCCCACCTTGGTCAGAAAAGGGTAGCGGTGCTCGCGGATCGACAGCATCACCGCGCTGCCGCAGGCCGCTTGGCTGCGCACCTCGTCCAGCAGGCGGGCAATGGGCGGCATGTAACGGTATTCCATGGCGGTCCACACCGGCGCCGGGTAGCTGCCGATCAGTTGCCGCAGCGCTTGCACGCCCGCCAGATCGGTACAGGCCGGTTTTTCCATCAGCACTGGCAGGGGGCGCGTTTGCGCAATCTGCTGCAACTGCGCAGCGTGGCAGTGGTTGGGGCTGGTGATCACCAGGGCGTCCAGCCCGGGCCAGGCCAGCAGGGCTTCCAGCGAATCGAGCTGGGCCGCCGCCGGTGCCAGCGCCTGGCTGCGGGCCCGCATGCCGGCATCGGGCTCAAAGATGGCGGCCACCTCAATGTCGGGCAGCAAGACCATGTTGCGCAGGTGCTCTTGCCCCATCATGCCGCAGCCGACCATGCCGTAGCGTTGCTTGTTGAGAGGGGTTCCGTTGGCGCTCTGAAGCGGTGAGGTTGACATATTCATTTACCATTCATACACTTGCGCGTCACTATAGCAACAATCGACAGAAAGCCCCACCGCATGCAGGCCACCCACGTTGTTCCGGTCAAAAGCGCTGACCATGCCGCCGCTGAAGTGGCTTGGTTTGCGCCGCTGTGCTCCGATGATTACCGCCACCTGGGCGTGCCAGAGGGCGATTTGCGCAGCAGCTGGGAGCATACCCGCGCCATTGCCACGCGGGCAGACCAGCTGGGTTACCGCAACATCCTCTGCCCATCGTCTTTCCAGGTTGGCCAAGACACCCTGAGCTTTGTGGCCGCCATGGCACCGCTCACCACCCGCATGAATTTTTTGGCGGCAATCCGCTGCGGCGAGATGCAGCCCATCATGCTGGCGCGCACCGTCGCCACGCTGGACCACATGTTGCAGGGCCGGCTGATTTTGAACGTGATTTCGTCTGATTTCCCGGGTGAGACCGCCAGCAACGAGTACCGCTACCGCCGCTCGCTAGAGGTGGTGGAAATCCTCAAGCAGGCCTGGACGCAGGACGAGATCAATTACCAGGGCGAGATTTACCAGTTCAAGGGCCTGACGACCGACCCGGTGCGCCCCTACCAAACCGGTGGCCCGCTGTTGTACTTTGGCGGTTACTCGCCGCAGGCGGTTGACCTGTGCGCCGCCCACTGCGATGTGTACCTGATGTGGCCCGAAGCCCAAGAGCAGTTGGCCGAGCGCATGCGCACCGTCCACGCCCGGGCGCAGCACTATGGCCGGGTGCTGGACTACGGCTTGCGCGTGCACATGATCGTGCGTGACACCGAGGCCGAGGCCCGCGAGTACGCCCAAGAACTGGTGTCTCAGCTCGATGACGAAGAAGGCCGCAAGATTCGGGAGCGGGCGCAAGATGCCAAGAATTTTGGTGTTTCAATCCAAGCCCAAAACCGCGAGCGCTCCGACGCCGAGGGTTTTATCGAGCCCCACCTGTGGACCGGCGTTGGCCGTGCCCGCTCCGGTTGCGGCGCCGCACTGGTGGGCAGCGTGGACCAGGTGCTGAGCAAGATTGAAAGCTATATGGCCATGGGCATTCGGGCCTTCATTTTTTCGGGTTACCCTCACCTGGACGAGTGCGAGATGTTTGGCAACAAGGTGCTGCCACACCTCAAAACCTGTTCCCTGCCGCAAGTCTACGGCCGGGTACCCACACACACGCCAGCCACGCCGCTCGGCCAAGGAGTTCGACGTTGATCCCTAGCATCCAAATGCACCCGGCATTGCCGCCCTTGAGCCGCCTGGTTTACGGCGCCTGGCGCCTGGCTGACGCCGCCGACGCCACCCCCCAGACAGCCTTGCGTAACATCGAGATCTGTCTGGACCAGGGCATCACCACCTTTGACCACGCTGACATTTATGGCGGCTACCGCTGCGAGGCCCTGTTTGGCGATGCGCTCAAATTGAAACCGGCCCTCAAAAGGCAGCTGCAACTGGTCAGTAAGTGCGACATCATGCTGATGAACGACCAGTTCCCGGCGCGGCGGGTCAAGCACTATGACACCAGCGCCAGCCATATTCGGGCCTCGGTCGAGCAGTCGCTGAGCCGCCTGGGCGTGGAGCGGCTGGATGCGTTGCTATTGCACCGGCCAGACCCCTTCATGGACGCGGCGCAGACCGGCGCCTGCCTGGACGCCTTGGTGAAAGAGGGCAAGATTGGCGCCGCCGGTGTGTCCAACTTCAAGCCCTGGGACCTGTCGCTGTTGCAGTCAGCCATGCAGACACCTTTGGTGACCCACCAGGTCGAGATCAGCCTGCTAGAGCGCAGCAGCTTTCTGGACGGCACCCTGGCTCAATGCCAACAGCTCAAAATCACGCCCATGGCCTGGTCGCCGCTGGCGGGTGGCGCGTTGTTTGGAGAGGGCGCACCGGCGCTGCGCCTGCGCCCGGCCTTGGCCCGCATTGCGGCGGCGCAGGGCGTGGCGCCCGATGCGGTGGCCATCGCCTGGCTGTTGGCGCACCCGGCCAACATCATGCCGATTGTGGGCAGCAACCAGCCCCAACGGCTGGCGCGCCTGGCCGACGCCTTCAAGGTCACGATCGACCGCGAAACCTGGTTTGAGTTGTGGACCCTGGCTTGCGGGCAAGAAGTACCCTGACCGGTTTGCTGCACGGGGCAGCCCCCAGTGCTTTGATCAGCTATTGAGAACAAGGCGGGTACTGGCAGACGCATCGGGTACGATGCTGTACTTGACGGTCTAGCTGGTCCAGTCGGGCTAGCGCGTCAATGTCTGACAACTTTGGAGTGAACCATGTCAAACCGTCGTGAATTTATGATGCAAGTGAGCCTGGGTGGGGGTGTTGTGTTGGCCGGTAATGCCATGGCACAAGCCGCCATGGTCGCTGAAACTGATCCGCAAGCCGCAGCACTGGGCTACAAAGCCGATGCCAGCAAGGTTGACAAAGCCAAGTTCCCCAAATTCGCCACTGTCCAAGCCTGCAACAACTGCGCGCTGTACCAAGGCAAAGCGACAGATGCCGCCGCTGGCTGCCCCCTGTTTGCCGGCAAGCGGGTGGCGGGCAAGGGTTGGTGCAGCGCCTACGCCAAGAAGGCCTGATCCCGGCAGTCGTGTCTGACTGATGCGTGATCTGCCCCCGGCAGGTCACGCCCCGGTGCATCAGTGCGCCGCAATAATCACGGTACTCAGGGCGATACTCAGCCCATGCAACTCCAGGACATTCTTTACTCCCAGGGCTTTGGCACACGCCGCGTTTGTGCTGGATTGATCCAGCAGGGCCATGTGCAGGTTTATGAGTCAAATCAGGCTCTAGCCCCCGTCCTTATTCAAGACTCTGCTACAAATTTGGAAGCAATCGGCCTGCGTTTCCGGGTGCAGGGCATCGACTGGCCCTACCAACAGCCGGCCTACCTGGTGCTGCACAAACCCGCGGGCACAGAGTGTTCGCAAAAGCCTTCGACCTACCCCAGTATTTATTCCCTGCTGCCGTCACCTTTGCGACTGCGGCCCCAAAAAGGCGCGGTTCAGGGGGTGCAGGCGGTCGGTCGGCTGGACCAGGACACCACCGGCATGCTGCTGCTGACCGATGACGGCAAGTTCATCCACCGCATGAGCTCGCCCCGCCACCACGTGCCCAAGGTCTATGAGGTGGGCGTCAAGCACCCGCTGGACGCCGGCCAGGTGGGCCGGTTGCTAGCCGGTGTGGTGCTCGATGACGACCCTGCACCCGTGCGCGCCGCCGCTTGCGAGGCGGTGGCCGAGCACCACCTGCGGCTGACCCTGACCGAAGGCAAGTATCACCAGGTCAAGCGAATGCTGGCAGCGGTGGGCAACCGGGTCGAGACCCTGCACCGCTCACAAATTGGCGGTTTGCGCCTGCCAGAAGATCTTGCGCCAGGCCAGTGGCGCTGGCTGAGCGAGGGTGACTTGAGCATGATCAAGGGGTGATGGCCGCTACACTTTATGCCTCCCGAACCGAGGCTTCTTTTGTGATTTTTTCCCCCAGTGTCCAGCGTGTTTTTTTTGCTCTCCGTGGCCTGGGTCGCCGCCTGTGCCGGATGCTTGTGCTGAGTGCTGGCCTGGCCTTGCCCGCCTTCGCCGCGCCGATCTTTGTGTTGAACTCGCTGTCGGCCAGCGTTAGCGTGATCGACCCGGTGAGCTGGAAGGAGATCAAACGCATTCCCACTGGCAAAGAGCCGCACCACCTGTACCTGGCACCCGATGAAAAATCTTTGCTGATTGCCAATGCGCTGAGTGATAGCCTGCTGTTTGTTGACCCCAAAACCGCCGAGGTGCAGCGCACTGTGAGCGGTATTTCAGATCCCTACCAGTTGCGCTTTTCCCCGGACATGAAGTGGTTTGTCACCGCAGCCAACCGCCTCAACCATATTGACATTTACCGCTGGGATGGCAGCAGGCTGACGCTGGCCAAACGGCTGGCCACCGGCAAGACGCCCAGCCACGTCTGGATTGACAGCAAAAGCACCACGGTCTACGCCACCATGCAAGACAGTGACGAACTGGTAGCGATCGACCTGCCCAGCCAGACTTTCAAGTGGCGAGTCCCCACCGGTGCCATGCCGGCGGATGTGTTTGGCACGCCGGACGACAAATTCTTGCTGATTGGGCTGACCGGTGGCGACGGGGTCGAGGTGTACGACGTCAGCACAGGCCAGGCCAAACTGGTCAAACTGATCAAGACCGGGGAGGGCGCCCATGCGTTTCGCGCGGCGGGTGACAAGCGCCATGTGTATGTCAGCAACCGGGTCGCCAACACCATCAGCAAGATTGATTATTTGGCCCTGGCGGTGACCGACAACTATGTGGCGCCGAGCGGGCCCGATTGCATGGAGCTTTCTGCCGACGGCCGCTATATTTACGTGGCTTCACGCTGGGCCGGCAAGCTCACGGTGATCGACACCCAGACCCGAGCGGTGGTGCGTCAGGTGAAGGTTGGTAAATCCCCGCATGGGGTCTGGACGCTCGACCATGCGCCACGCCAGTGAGGCCCAGATCCGGCCTTGGTTCGCTATAGTTTTAATAGCTATAGCATCAATAGCCATGAGGCCTGGAGCCGTTTTTTCTTGTGAGAAACCGGTTTATCTGACCCTTGACACCGGCCACATGGCCGTTGCCCCGCTGATGGCGGATATCTTGAAGCGGCACAGCGTTCGGGCCACCATTTTTGCCGCGCAAGAGCGCACCCAGGAGGGCGACGGTAGCCTGGGTGAGCACTGGGCACCCTGGTGGCGCTCCCGCGCCGGCGAGGGCCATGAATTCGCCTCCCACACCTGGGACCACGTTTACTGGCGGGCTGATCTGCCCGGCACGCCGCCCCGTTTCAAGGTGCAGCCCTCGGCCGGCCCGCAGCAGGGCCAGACCTTCACCTTGGGTGGCCCGGAGTATTGCCAGCAGCTCCAGCGTGCCAGTGACCGGCTGCAGGCCCTGACTGGCAAAAAGCCGCTGCCCCTGTTTCGGGCCCCTGGCGGCAAGACCTCGGCGCAGCTGCTGGCCACCGCTAAGTCTTGCGGCTATGCCCACGTCGGATGGGCAGCTGCCGGTTTTTTGGGTGATGAGTTGGCGAGCGACAAGTTCAGCAACGCGGCTTTGCTGGCCAAAGCCTTGCGTGACATTCGCAGTGGCGACATCCTGATGGCCCACCTGGGCATCTGGTCGCGCCAGGACCCGTGGGCCCCCGCTGTGCTGGAGCCGCTGATTGTGGGCCTGAAGGCGCGCGGTTTTTGCTTTGCCACCCTGCGTGAGCACCCAGCCTACCGCGCCTGGGTGGCGGCAGGCGGCTGAACCGAGCGCAATTGACCATGGACGCTTTGGCAGATATTTTTTCAGCCCTGCAAGCATGGCTGTTTGAGCAGGTGCTGCAGCCGGTGATGTTCGCCATCGGCCTGGGGCACCTGTTGCCAGACGGGTTCAATGCCACGGGTTGGCTGCTGGTCGGCCTGCTGCAGTTGGGGGTCATGGTGACGGTGATCGGCCCGCTGCAACGCTGGCGCCCGGTCGAGCCAGTGACCGACCGCGCCACGGTAGGTACCGATGTGATTTACACGCTCATTCACCGCCTCGGTCTGTTCCGGGTCGCGGTGTTTTTTGCGGTGGAACCGCTGCTCAACGCCTTATTCGGCGAATGGCGCGTGGCGGGCCTGGCCACCTGGCACCTTGATGCCCTGTGGCCCGGCGTAACCGATTTAGCGCTGGTGAGCCTGCTGCTTTACCTGGTGGCGCTGGACGCACTCAACTACCTGATTCATCGCGGCCAGCACGGCCTGAGCTGGTGGTGGCAGTTGCACGCGCTGCACCATGCCCAGCGCCAAATGACCCAGTGGAGCGACAACCGCAACCACCTGCTCGACGACCTGATCCGTGACGTGCTGGTGGTGCTGGTGGCCCAACTGATCGGCATTGCACCCAGCCAGTATGTGGCCATCGTGGCCCTGACGCAGCTGAGCGAGAACCTGCAGCACGCCAACCTGCGCCTGTGGTTTGGCCCTTGGGGCGAGCGGCTGTGGGTCAGCCCGCGGTTTCACCGCATGCACCATGCGGTTGGCCGTGATGCGCGCCAAAACTGTAATTTTGGGGTCTTGCTGCCCTGGTGGGACATGCTGTTTCGCTCGGCCAATTTTGAGCTGAGCTACCCGGCGACCGGGGTCTTGGACCAACTCGAGCAGGGGCGCGATTATGGCCGTGGCTTTTGGTCCCAGCAATGGCTCGGCCTCAAGCGACTGGCGGGGCGGGCTTGAGCCCGTGCACCGGGCTGGCGCGATAAGGCGTTATCCTCAGCCGATGACGTTGTTATTGAGTTCATTTTGGCGCGCAGTGGCTTATTGCCTGCACCCCCGGGTGATCGCCCTGTCGTTTTTACCCCTGCTGCTGATCGTGGGCTTGGCCTTGGGCCTGGGTTACCTCTACTGGGACCCAGTGCTGGACTGGGTGCGCAGTCTGCTGGAGGCCTCGGCCCTGCTCAACAGCCTCTGGGGCTGGCTTGACAGCGTGGGCTGGGGCCGCATCAAGGTGGTGCTGGCGCCCCTGCTGGTGATCTTCGCGGTCACGCCGCTGATCGTTGTGCTGTCTTTGTTGGCAGTGGCAACGCTGATGACGCCTTATCTGACCCGCTTGGTGGCCGAACGGCGGTTTGCTGATCTGGAGCGCAAGAAGGGTGGCAACTGGTTGTACAGCCTGTTTTGGTCACTGGGCGCTCTGTTACTCGCTTTGGTGGTGATGCTGCTGTCGATGCCGTTTTGGTTGATTCCGCCCTTGATCCTGATCCTGCCGCCTTTGATCTGGGGCTGGCTGACCTACCGGGTGCTGGCCTTTGACGCCTTGGCCCAGCATGCCAGCCCAGAGGAGCGGCGCGAGATTTTTCGGCGGCACCGGGGCGCGCTTTTGGGCATGGGCGTGTTTTGTGGCTACCTGGGTGCAGCACCCAGCCTGCTCTGGGCCTCTGGTGTGGTGTTTGCGGCCGCCTTTGTGGTGCTGGTGCCGGTGGCCATCTGGATCTACACCCTGGTGTTTGCCCTGTCATCGCTGTGGTTCGCTCACTATGGCCTGGGTGCGCTCCAGCTCTTGCGCCAGGAAGCAGCGGCCAGCGCCAGCGCCAAGGTCAGCGTGAGCGCGGCAGTTCAGCCGGTTGAGCCCGTCTTATTGGTTGACGACGCGTTAGCATTGCCCCATGAGCCAAGCCCTAAACCACCCCAGACTTGAGTCCGCGCCCCGGATCGGCTTGATCATCGTCGGTGACGAGATCATGTCCGGCAAGCGTACCGACAAGCATTTGCCCAAGACCATCGAGCTGCTCAAGGCGCGCGGCCTGGCGCTGGATTACGCCGACTATGTGGGTGATGCGGCAGACCGCATCACCAGCACCCTGAGCCGCGCCTTTGCCTCTGGCGATCTGGTGTTTTCTTGCGGCGGCATTGGCGCCACCCCCGACGACCACACGCGGCAATGCGCGGCCAGGGCCTTGGGGTGCGATTTGGCGCTGCACCCGCAAGCAGAAACCCTGATCCGCCAGCGCATGCAAGATGTGGCGCTGGAGCAGGGCGTTGCTTATGAACCCGACCGGCCGGACAACATCCACCGGCTCAACATGGGCACCTTCCCGGTAGGCGCCCAGATCATCCCCAACCCCTACAACAAGATTCCTGGCTTCAGCTGCGGCAGTGTGTACTTTGTGCCTGGCTTTCCGGTCATGGCCTGGCCCATGATCGAGTGGGTGCTGGACACCCATTACCCGCACCTGTTTCGCACTGCGGCCTGGATCGAGCAATCGGTGATCGTCTTTGGTGCCATGGAGGCCACCTTGACGCCCCTGATGGAGGCGCTGGAACGCGATTTTGTGGGTGTCAAGGTGTTCAGCCTGCCCAGCGTGGACCACCCCCAATACGGGCGCCACATCGAGCTCGGCGTCAAAGGCGAGCCTACCCTGGTCAGCCAGGCCTACCCAGCCCTGTTGGCGGGTTTGCGGCAGTTCAACGCCCAGCTTGGCCCTGAATTGGTGCAAAAATAATTGCCGTGATTTGGTGCGTCTGAAATTGCACCATTAAAGTGCGAAAAGTAAAAAAACAAATGTCGCTGGCAGTTTGGAGCGCCCGAGTTCCAGCCTAAAGTCAAGGCAAAATACCGCACCGGGCCGATTTGCTCGCTGAGGCGGCCTTGGCATAAAACCTGCATTCCCTCTTGCATCTACTTATCAACCACAACCCAAACAGGAGAATCTGATGGCCAAGACCGTCGCAGACGTCATGCAAATGGTGAAGGACAACGAAGTCAAGTTTGTTGACTTCCGCTTTACCGACACCCGTGGCAAGGAGCAGCACGTGACCGTGCCGGTCTCCCATTTTGATGAAGACAAGTTCACCGCTGGCCACGCTTTTGACGGCTCATCCATCGCTGGCTGGAAAGGCATCGAAGCCTCGGACATGCAGCTCATGCCCGACCCCAATACCGCCAACGTAGACCCCTTCTTTGAAGAAACCACCCTGTTCATGCAGTGTGACGTGGTGGAGCCAAGCGACGGCAAGTCTTATGACCGCGACCCGCGTTCCATCGCCAAGCGGGCTGAGGCCTACCTCAAGGCGTCCGGCATTGGCGACACAGCCTATTTCGGTCCTGAGCCTGAGTTTTTCATCTTTGACAGCGTGCGTTGGAGCAACGAGCCCGGTAAGGTGTTCTTTGAGATCGACGAGTACGAGGCCCCCTGGAACTCTGGCGCCAAGCTCGAAGGCGGCAACCGCGGCCACCGTCCCACCGTCAAGGGCGGCTACTTCCCGGTTCCCCCGGTCGACAGCACGCAAGACATGCGCGCTGAAATGTCGCTGATCCTCGAGTCGCTGGGCATCCCCGTTGAGGTGTTCCACCACGAGGTGGCTGGCGCCGGCCAAAACGAGATTGGCACCCGTTTCAGCACGCTGGTTCAGCGCGCCGACTGGACGCAGGTGCTCAAGTATGTGGTCTGGAACGTGGCCAATGCCTATGGCAAAACCGCGACCTTCATGCCCAAGCCCTACGCTGGCGACAACGGCTCCGGCATGCACGTGCACCAGTCCATCTGGAAAGACGGCAAGAACCTGTTTGCCGGTGACGGCTACGCTGGCCTGAGCGATTTCGCCCTGTACTACATCGGCGGCATCATCAAGCATGCGCGCGCCCTGAACGCCATCACCAACCCCGGTACCAACAGCTATAAGCGCCTGGTACCCGGTTTTGAGGCGCCGGTCAAGCTGGCCTACAGTTCGCGCAACCGCTCGGCTTCGATCCGCATTCCGTTTGTGGCCAACCCCAAGGGCCGTCGCATCGAAGCGCGCTTCCCCGACCCATCCGCCAACCCTTACCTGTGCTTTTCGGCACTGATGATGGCCGGTCTCGATGGCGTGGAGAACAAAATTCACCCTGGCGAAGCCGCCACCAAAGACCTGTACCATCTGCCGCCCGAAGAAGACGCCTTGGTGCCCACCGTCTGCCACAGCCTGGACCAGGCGCTGGGCTACCTCAATGAAGACCGTGCCTTCCTGACCCGTGGCGGTGTTTTCACTGACTCGATGCTGGATGCCTACATTGAGCTCAAGATGGCTGAGGTGACCCGCTTCCGCATGGCGCCCCACCCGGTTGAGTACGACATGTACTTCTCCCTGTGAGGACCGGCGGTGCTGAGCCGCCAGACCACACTCGGTAACAAAAAAGGGACGGCTTCGACCGTCCCTTTTTGTTGCCTCCCCAAGCCTCCCCGCTGTTTTTGCTGGCATTTGTCGCATACTCCCTCACCATGCAAGCCCTGTTGATGCCTGGTCTCCGTATGAAAATTGCCCCCTGGCTGGCCGTCTGTGCCGCCGTTTTTGCTGGCCCCGGCCAGGCCCAGCAGCCGATCTACCGCTGCGGCGATGAATACACCAACACGGTGACTGACCCCGTGGCCCGCGGGTGCAAAAAAATCGAAGGCACAACGCCCACGGTGGTGCCAGCCGTGCGCCTGCCAGCGACATCAACAACGTCTGCGGCCGTACCAGCCGCAGCGGCAAGGGCTGCCGCGACCATGACATTGCCTGCGCTGCCCGGACAAAGGGTTGACGCTGGTGAGCAACGTGCCCGCGATGCGGATGCGCGGCAGATCCTGAGCGCCGAGTTGAAAAAAGCCGAAGCCCGGCAGATCGAGTTACAGCGCGAGTACAACAACGGTGAGCCGGAGCGTCGCAGCGACGAGACCCGCAACTACCAAAAATACCTGGACCGTGTGGCCGAGATCAAGGCGAACCTAGCCCGTAACGACAGCGACATGGCCAGCATTCGGCGTGAACTGGCCCGCCAACCCGGCGCACCTGCCGCCTCCGCCGGAAAGTAGCCCGCGTGGAACCAGCGCTCGCCAGCAGCAGCGCCGCCGCCGCATCGGCGGGACGATTCCAGGCCTTTGACCTGCTGGCCACGCTGGTGGCCGTGGTGCGCAGCAATGGTGCCGTGGTGTTTGCCAACGCGGTGCTGGAGGATGCTCTGGGCATCTCCCGCCGCATGCTGCTGGGTGCCTCATTGCCCGACAGCTTCACCGAACCCCTGCCGCTTCGCCAAGCCCTGGCCGGCGCGGGCAGCAATGAGTTTGCGGCTCTGCGCTATGACGCCTGGCTCAAGCGCTTGAATCGCGAGCCACTGCCGGTGCATGTGATCGTGGCCCAGTCTGAAGGCGCGGACGAGTTTATTGTCGAGCTGCTACCCCTGGAGCAGCAGGCCCGCAAGGACCGGGAGGAGCGCCTGGCGGAGCAGGCCCAGGCCAACAAAGAGCTGATTCGTAACCTGGCGCATGAGATCAAAAATCCGCTCGGGGGCATCCGCGGCGCCGCCCAGTTGCTGGAGATGGAGATCGAGTCACGCGAGCTGACCGAGTACACCCAGGTCATCATTCATGAAGCCGACCGCTTGCAGACCCTGGTGGACCGCCTGCTGGCGCCGCACCGCCGGCCCCACATGGTGGGGGACGTCAATATTCACGAGGTTTGCGAGCGCGTGCGCTCGCTGATTCTGGCTGAATTTCCGCGAGGGCTGAAGGTGGTCCGTGACTACGACACCTCGATCCCGGAGTTTCGCGGTGACTTCGAGCAGCTGATTCAGACCGTGCTGAATATTGCACACAACGCCTGCGAGGCCCTGAGCGAGCAGATTGCCCAAGGCCAGGCGGTCCTGACTTTTTGTACCCGCGTGGCGCGCCAGACGACCTTTGGCAAGCAACGCTACCGGCTGGCACTGGAATTGCATGTCATCGACAACGGGCCTGGCGTCCCCGAATCGATCAAGGACCGCATTTTCTATCCGCTGGTGTCGGGCAGGGAAGGGGGGTCCGGGCTGGGGCTGACATTGGCACAAACCTTTGTTCAGCAACACCATGGACTGATCGAGTGCGACAGCACGCCGGGCCGAACCGATTTCAAGATATTGATTCCGCTCCCCTGAATCCTGACCTGAGGTGACACACGACATGAAGCCGATTTGGATCGTAGATGATGACCAGTCTATCCGCTTCGTTTTAGAGAAAGCGCTGCTGCGCGAGAGCCTGCCCACCCGCAGCTTCACCAACCCGCGCGACGTCATCACGGCGCTGAGCCTGGCCAATGAGGATACCGGGCCACAGGTGCTGGTCAGTGACATCCGCATGCCCGGTGGCTCGGGGCTCGATCTGTTGGAGCAGGTCAAAAAGAAATACCCGGGCCTGCCCGTCATCATCATGACCGCCTACTCAGACCTCGACAGCGCGGTCTCGGCCTTCCAGGGCGGTGCCTTTGAGTACCTGCCCAAACCCTTTGACCTGCCGAAGGCGGTCGAGCTGATCCGCCGGGCAGTGGACGAGAGTCTGCGCGAGGAAGTGACTGAAGAGCGCATGGCTGATGCGCCCGAGATGCTCGGGCAGGCGCCGGCCATGCAAGATGTTTTTCGGGCTATTGGCCGCTTGAGCCAGAGCAACGTGACGGTGATGATCACCGGTGAGTCGGGCTCTGGCAAGGAGTTGGTGGCGCGTGCACTGCACAAGCACTCGCCGCGCGCCCACGGGCCCTTTGTCGCCATCAACACCGCGGCGATTCCCAAGGACCTGCTGGAGTCGGAGCTGTTTGGCCATGAGCGCGGCGCCTTTACCGGTGCACAGACCATGCGCCGCGGCCGCTTTGAGCAGGCCGATGGCGGCACCCTGTTTCTCGACGAAATCGGCGACATGCCGTTTGACCTGCAAACCCGGCTGCTGCGGGTCCTCAGCGATGGTCATTTTTACCGGGTGGGCGGTCATGGCGCGGTGAAAACCAATGTGCGGGTGATTGCCGCCACCCACCAAAACCTGGAGCAACGGGTGAAGGACGGCGCCTTCCGCGAGGATCTGTTTCATCGGCTCAATGTGATTAGGCTGCGCCTGCCTGCCCTGCGTGAGCGGCGTGAGGACATCGCCATGCTGACGCGTCACTTTTTGCAGCAGAGCGCAGCGCAGCTGGGGGTAGAGCCCAAGCGCATTTCAGACGCTGCGCTCGGATGGCTTGGTCATTTCAGTTTCCCCGGCAATGTGCGACAGCTGGAGAACATTTGCCATTGGCTGACCGTGATGGCCCCCGCCCAGGTGATCGAGCCCAAGGACTTGCCGCCCGAGGTGGGCGTGGCGGCGGGCAGCCCGCCCGTACCAACGGCCGTGGTGCCCGAGGCCGTGTCTGTTGCGCTGGCAGCGGCGCCAGAGATTGCGCTGCCGGCCGAGCCGCAGTTGCCGGCCGAGCCATCATCGGTCACAGTGCCCCCGCTCAGCGGCGGTGGCTGGGAGGTCGGCCTGGAGGCCGACGCCACAGCGCTGCTGGCCAGCGAGCGGAACGACGTGTGGGATGAACTGAGCCGGCGTTTTGAGTCGCGCCTGATCCTTGCCGCACTGGCTGCCACCCGTGGTCGGCGTATCGAAGCGGCGCACAAGCTGGGGATCGGCCGCAACACCATCACGCGCAAGATCCAGGAACTGGGCCTGGAGTAGCTCGTGGCGCGGGGCGCTTGCCGCCCTAGGCCAGGTCTATGGTGTCCAGTTCGATGTCTATCACCACCGGCGCATGGTCGCTGGGACGCTCGTTGGCGCGCGGTGTGCGGTCGACGTGGCAGCTGCGGACCATGGGTTTGAGCGCCTCACTGACCAATACATGGTCAATCCGCAGGCCCTGGTTGCGACGAAAGCCGAAGTTGCGGTAATCCCACCAAGAGTAGTTTTTGGGCGGTTGGGGGAACATCCGCACACCATCATGCAGGCCCAGCGCCACCAGCGCGCGCAGGTGGTAACGCTCCTCCTCGGTGCAGTGAATGGTGTCTTTGAGCCCGACCGGGTCCCACACATCGGCGTCGTCAAAGGTGATGTTGAAATCCCCCATCAGCACCAGTTGTGGGTGAGCCTGCAACTCGGCCCGCACCCAGTCGCGCAGGCCCTTGAGCCAGCTCATCTTGTACTCAAACTTGTCGCTGCCTGGCTCCTGGCCGTTCGGGAAATAGCCCCCAATGACCCGAACGCCCGCCACATCGGCGCTGATCACGCGCGCCATGTCGTCACTAAAGCCCGGGATGTTGCGCACCACGTTCAGCGCCGGCTCGCGCGTCAGCAGCGCTACGCCGTTGTAGGTTTTCTGGCCGAAGCACTGCGCCTGGTAGCCGGCCTCGGCCAGCGCCGCAAACGGAAATTTGTCGTCGGTCAGCTTGAGCTCTTGCAGCGCCAGCACATCGACCGGGTTGGCTTGCAGCCAGTCCAGCACCTGCGGCAGCCGCACAGTCAGGGAGTTCACGTTCCAGGTGGCAAGTTTCATTGGTTTGAATATTCAATATAAAGCGACATGTTACTGGCCATGTTGACCGTTGGCGAAGCACTTTGCGCCATGCCGGCAGTGGCACAGGCCATTATGATCAGCCGCTAGCACCATATGCACTATCTGCGTTCAATTTTTCGGCGCCTGCTGCACTTGGCAGAAACCGTCCTGTTGCGCTATGGCGCACAGCCGAGAACCATCTTTTTCCTGGCCACCCTGTCGGCTTTTGACAGCTTTGTTCCCATGTTGCCCGCAGAGGCTTTTGTTGTTGGCTTGGGCATCATGCAGCCTAGAAAGGTCAGAGTCATCGTGCTGGTGTTTGCCATGGCTTCGGCTTTGAGCGCATGGCTGTTGGCCTTGGTGCTGGGTACGCTGAGCTCACCCGCTGAAAGTCTGGGTTTGCAGCTAATGGGCGCGCAATGGGACCAAGCCTTGGCCATGGTGCGCACCTGGGGGCCGGCCAGTATGGTGCTTCTGGCAGCCTTCCCGGACTCACCGCGCACCTCCATCGCGGCACTTGCCTTGAGCGGGGTGGCGCCACTTATGATCGGCCTGATGGTGTTTTTGGGGAAGCTGGTCCTCTACGCCGGGCTGTTGGGTTTGATGCATTACTTGCCATCGAGGCTGGGTCGATGGCGTAACGCAAAGGCCAATTGGAAAAGATGGTTGCAGCGCCGGGCTAGCCGCTTTGTGGCCTACTGCCGTCGCATCCGCTGGCTGGCGCGGCACCTGGATCAAAGGTCTTCACCGTCATAAGGCGCATTTGAGGCTGATCTAGGGTTTGGCGGCCCGCTCGACCTCCTTCTTCAGGTCAAGGTATTCTTCGCAAGAAGCAGAGCAGAGCTTGCCGAGAATGGCCAGATGCTCACGCGCCTTGTCCAACTGCCCAGACTGCACGTAGGCAATGCCAATGTACTCATGGGCGCCGCGGTGCTTGGGGTCCAAGGTCAAAGCCTGGCGGTAGGCGGCGAAGGACTCGTCGTACCTTCTCAGGTTTCGGTAGCTGTAGCCCAGCAGATTGAAACCGTCTGCATCTTGCGGATTTTGCTTGACGAAAATTTCAAACACGGCCGATGCTTCAGACCAATCGTTCTTGGCAATCAGGGCCTTGCCTTGCATCAATATCGGATCTTCTGAATCGGCGGGGGTGATATCCCGGGCTTGCGCAAAGCAAACGTAACACGACAGGAAAAAAACAATGGCTATGCGTTTCACGAGGGCTCCTTCGTAAGGCTGCGGCTCAATGCGCAGCCAGGGGTCAATATTCGGTCCGCGTCAACATCATGAGAAAATCCAGTGCATCGGCGGCCGAAATTGTGCACCCGCTGGAGATGCTACTGCAGCGCCTCATTCAGACTCGTGTCAACCCTGGCATTTCCCCTAAAACACTGACGTGATTCACCAAGTTGCTACTGGCCATAGTGCCGCCGTCCAGTACCGTCCAGACATTGACGGTCTGCGGGCTCTGGCGGTGACCAGCGTTTTGTTGTTTCATGCATTTCCCGGCCTGGTCCCCGGCGGCTTTGTCGGCGTTGACATTTTTTTTGTCCTATCCGGCTATTTGATTTCTAGCCTGATCCTGGGTGAGCTGGCGGCCGGCCAATTTAGTCTTCGCCATTTTTATGCGCGGCGCGTCAGGCGAATTTTCCCGGCCTTGTGCATGGTCATGACCCTCAGTCTGGGCTACGGATGGCTGGTTCTGACGTCGGTGGAGTACGAGCAGTTGGGGCGGCACGTGGCCAGTGGCGCAGCATTCCTTGCCAACTTTATGTTTTGGCGAGAGGCTGGTTATTTTGACAATGCGGCCGACACCAAGCCTATGTTGCACCTGTGGTCGCTCAGCATCGAAGAGCAGTTTTATGTTTTTTGGCCGCTGTTGCTCCTGCTGGGCTGGCGCCGTCGTCTTAATCTTGCAGGCCTGTTCAGCCTTCTGATTGGCGCGTCATTGGTTTACAGCCTATGGCTGGCTGGGCGCGACATCGTCGCTGATTTTTACTCCCCGCTGGCACGGTTCTGGGAGCTTATGCTGGGCGGTCTGGTGGCTTATCTTGGCCGGTCAGGACGACTGGAGTCTAAATTTTGGGCGCAATGGGCGGCATGGCTCGGGCTCATTGCGTTGATGGCAGCGCTGGCATTGACGCACCAAGGTCTGGCTTTTCCCGGTTACTGGGCCCTTTTGCCCACCGTCGGCACGGCCCTGGTGCTCGCTGCCGGCATGCAGGCTGACCTCAACCGCGTCATTCTGGCCAGCAAACCGATGGTCTGGGTTGGCTTGATCAGCTACCCGCTTTACCTGTGGCACTGGCCCCTGCTGTCGATGGCCAGGATTGTCGAGTCAGAAACACCAGGCGCCGTGACGCGCGCGGTCTTGTTGGCGCTGAGCGTTGGGCTGGCCTGGTTGACCTACCGGTTTGTGGAGAGGCCGATTCGATCGGGCCAACCTGGCAAGTGGGCTGTTCCCCTGCTTGGACTGTGGATGGTGATTCTCTTCATTGCGGGGCACAACATCAACAGGCAACATGGTTTTCAGTTTCGCCATCATGACTTGCTCAACGCCGACCCGGCCACCATGGTTATCGGCGCTGGCCGGGACAAATTAAAGCGAGCCTGTTTGCTGAGTCCCGAACAGCAATCTGGTGTGGATTGGTGTTGGAGCGATGGACGCACAAATCCCAGTTACATGGTGTTGGGCGACAGCAAGGGAGATGCCCTGTTTTACGGCCTGGTGCGAGAAGCACCACCTGACCTTGGCGGGTTCATGGTGGGCCCCATCGCGCTGTTGAATGAACCTTCAACGCCGATCAACCAAGCCGTCTACAGTGCCATTGATACCCATCCCGAATTGAAAACCATTGTCTTGGTCAACGCCTTGCGTGGCATGTTCACACTCAGCCCGGACACTGGCTTTGTGCTTGGGGCGGTAACGCCAGCGCAGGTGGACGAGAAAGTAGCCCGTTACACACAGGTCATTTCCAAATGGCTGGCGTCGGGTCGGCGAGTGGTCTTCGTTAAAGACAACCCGACCTTGCCGGATCCGGACAGCTGTATCGGGGGTGGCATGACCCGCAGCGCGGTCATGAATCAACTCTTTTATCGCAAGGAAAATCCGCGCTGCCAATTGAAATACAGCGAGCACCTGGCGGGAACGCTGCCCTACCAGCAGTTTGTTGAAAAACTGAAACTGGCCAACCCCAGCTTGCAGGTGTTCGATCCAGCGCCCCTGCTGTGCGACATTCCAGGCAATCTGTGCGGCGTTGCCCATGAGCGCAAATTTCTGTACAGCTACGGCGACCATATTTCGGACCACGCCAGTTCACGTATTGCCCGTGCTATCCTGGCCAAAGATTTAACGTTTTAGGCCTCTAGCCCTTGTCGAGCCTCAATAGTTTGCTATCAAAATAGACGTTGAGTCCGCGTGACCATCACGCGGCTTCCAGGCGTTTTTGGTAGGTGACAAAGCTGAAGTGCAGTCCGTTGGACGACACCTGAAGCAGGCGCGCCGTCTCGACCCAACTGGCGTCCAATTCAGGCGCGTAAGCATCGCCCTCAAAAGGGACATCGATCTCGGTCACTTGCGCTGAAGCGGCCAGTGGCAGGGCCTGGGCGTACAGTTCTGCTCCGCCAATCACCCACACATCGGGCTGGTCCTGGCACTGCTGCAGCGCTTCGGGCAGCGAGTGGGCGCAGAACGCGCCCTCAGCTTGCCAGCCGGGCTGGCGGGTCACGACGACATTGCGGCGGCCAGGCAGCGGGCGGAACCGGGGGGGCAAGGAATCCCAGGTTTTTCGGCCCATGATCACGGGGCAGCCCAGGGTGAGGCGCTTGAAATGCGCCAGGTCTTCGGGCAAATGCCAGGGCAGGGCGTTGTTGAGGCCGATCACGCCATTGGCGGCGCGGGCATAGATCAGGTGCAGAGCCATCAGCAGGCTGTCAAACTGCGACCGGCGCCTTGATGGCCGGGTGGCATTCGTAGCCCAGCATCTCGAAGTCGTCGAACTCGTAATCGAACAGGCTCTCTGGCCGGCGTTTGATGTTTAGCTTGGGGTAGGGGAGCGGTTGTCGCGACAGTTGCAACGCCACCTGTTCTGAGTGGTTGCTGTAAATGTGGCAGTCGCCGCCGGTCCAGATGAAGTCACCCACCTCCAGATCACATTGCTGCGCCACCATGTGCGTTAGCAGGGCATAGCTGGCGATGTTGAAGGGCACGCCTAAGAAAATGTCGGCGCTGCGCTGGTACAGCTGGCAGCTCAGCCGGGCTCGCTCACCCGCCACTGGCGAGGGCGCCACGTAAAACTGGAAGAAAGCGTGACAGGGCATCAGCGCCATTTTGTTCAGGTCAGCCACGTTCCAGGCGCTGACGATGATGCGGCGCGAGTCCGGGTTGGTGCGCAGCGTTTTGATCACCTCGGCGATTTGGTCAATATGACCCCCGTCGGGCGTGGGCCAGCTGCGCCACTGCACGCCATAGACCGGGCCCAGGTCGCCGTCTGGGCGGGCCCACTCGTCCCAAATTGAGACGCCACGGTCTTTGAGCCACTGGTTGTTGCTGGAGCCGGTGAGGAACCACAGCAGTTCCTGGATGACCGACTTCAGATGCACTTTTTTGGTGGTGACCAGGGGGAAGCCTTCCCGCAGGTCAAAGCGCATCTGGTAGCCAAACACGCTGCGCGTGCCAGTGCCGGTGCGGTCGGCCTTGGCCACGCCGCTGCTGGCCACATGGCGCATGAAGTCTTCGTATTGGGCGCGGACGATGGTGCTGGTCATGGGGTTTGATTGTATTTACAGGCGAATGACCCGACCCGGGTTCAACAGGCCTGCCGGGTCCAGAGCCAGCTTGATGGCGCGCATCATGGTCAGCGCCACGGGCGACTTGTGGTGCTCCAGGTGCGCGAGCTTGAGGCTGCCCACGCCATGCTCGGCCGAAATCGAGCCGCCAAAGGCCTGCACCGAGTCAAACACCAGGTGGTTGACCTGTTCTTCATGGTGCTGCAAAAACAGCGCCGCATCCATGGCCTCAGGGGCCTGCACGTTGTAATGCAGGTTGCCGTCGCCCAGGTGGCCGAAATTGACCAGGCGCACACCAGGCATGGCCTGCTCCAGCAGGCGATCCGTGGCCGCCACAAAGTCTGGAATGCGCGACACCGGCACCGAAATGTCATGCTTGATGTTCAGCCCCTCCGCCACCTGTGCCAGGGGGATGCTCTCGCGCACTTGCCAGAGCTGCTGTGCCTGGGCAAGGTTCTCCGCCACCACGGCGTCGCTCACGCAGCCATCTTCCAGCGCGGCCTCCAGAAGGCGGTCAAACTGCTCACGTGCATGGGCTTGGGATTCATGGTCCGAGTTTTCCAGCAGCACACACCAGGGGCTTTGCCGCCACAAGGGCACTCGCAGCTGGGGCAGGTGCCGGTCGACCAGGTTCAGGGCAAATTGCCCCATCAGCTCAAAGCCGGTCAGTCCGGCACCCAGGTGACGGTGCGCCAGTCGCAGCAGAGTCAGCGCCTGCGGCAGAGACGGCACCGCGGCCCAGGCCGTCAGCCTGGCCGCGGGCAGGGGGTAGAGTTTGAGCGTTGCGGCTGTGATGATGCCCAGCGTGCCCTCCGAGCCGATCAGCAGGTTGCGCAGGTCATAGCCGGTGTTGTCTTTGCGCAGCCCCGACAGGCCGTGCCAGACCTCGCCCTGGGCCGTGACGACTTCCAGGCCCAGGCACAGGTCACGCGCATTGCCGTAGCGCAGCACCTGGGTGCCACCGGCGTTGGTGCCCAGGTTGCCGCCTATGGTGCAACTGCCCTCGGCGGCCAGGCTGAGCGGGAACAAAAAACCAGCTGCCTCGGCCTGCTGCTGCAAGCTGGCCAGAATGCAGCCCGCCTCGGCCGTCAGGGTCAGGTTGTCGGGGTCGAGCCCACGCAACTGGTTCATGCGTTGCAGGCTCAGCACCAGTTGGCGGCCCGAGTGGTCGGGCGTGCTGCCCATCACCAGCCCGGTGTTGCCGCCCTGGGGCACGATGCTGACCGGTTGTTGGGGTTGCCGTGCACGCTGGGCAATACAGGCCTGCACCACAGCCGCCACTTCGGCGGTGCTGCCCGGCCGCACCACGGCCAGGGCACGCCCCCGGTCTCGCTTGCGCCAGTCTTGTTCCCAGGCGCTCAGATCACCGTCGGTCAGGACATGGGCCGCACCCACCGTGGCGCGCAATTGATCCAGCAGCGCTTGCATGGTTCAGGCTTTCAGTGCCGCAGCCTTTAGCCTAATCCGGACATGCAGGGCGCAGGCGATGAACAGGGTGATGCACAAGCCGGTTTCGATCAGACCCAGCAGGTTGCCCGGCGGTTTGTCGCTCCAGGCCCGCACCACGCCTTCAGTGAAGTACAGCCAGACCAGCAGGCTGACCCAGCGGTAGGTGTACATGCGGTTTTTCAGCAGGCCGGCCAGCGGTACACACAGCGGCAGTACCTTGAGCGCCAGCAGCGTGCCGCCTGGGCGCAATGGCGCCAGCACCAGTTCCCAGGCCAGACCAAGAATGATCAGACCGAGCAGGCTGCCCACTGCCAGTATTCGGGTCGCGTCCACGGAGGGCGATGCTTTTTGGGATGCATTAGTCATTGGGGTGGCATCATACTGGCCATGAGTCTGAATTCCGCACCCCTCCCTGAATCCCCAAGTAGCCCGGGAGGTCGATGGGGCTCGCTGCTGGCGCGTGTCGGGGCCTTCCCCTGGAAAAGCACGGCGCTTCTTTTGCGTGCACGTTTTCGCGAAGACCACCTCGCCTTGACGGCCAGTAGCCTGACGTTCACCACCACCATCGCCTTGGTGCCCTTCATCACCGTGGCGCTGGCGGTGTTCACGGCGTTCCCGATGTTTGCCAAATTTCAGGATGTGCTGCAGAAGTGGCTGATTGAGAGCCTGATCCCTGACAACATTGCCCGCCAGGTGCTGGGTTATTTGACCCAATTCGCCGGTAAGGCCAGCAAACTGGGTGCGGCTGGCCTGGTGATCCTGCTGACCACCGCGCTGGCTTTGTTCTTCACCATTGACCGCACCCTGAACGCCATTTGGCGGGTGCCCAAGCCGCGACCGTTTGCGCAGCGGGTGCTGGTGTACTGGGCGGCAATCACACTGGGCCCCCTGTTGCTGGGCGCCAGCCTGACGGCCACCTCGTATGCCTTGAAAGCATCGCGTGGCATTATGGGGGTGATGCCGGGCGGCCTGGGCTTTGCCTTGGACCTGCTGCAGTTTGTCCTGATGGCCGGGGGCATGGCTGCGCTGTACTACTACGTGCCCAACACCCGGGTTCGTTGGGGCCATGCCTGGACGGGCGGTGTGTTTGTGGCAGCGGGCTTCGAGCTGGCTAAAAAACTGCTGGCCCTGTACTTGGCCAAAGTGCCCACTTACTCCCTGGTTTATGGCGCCTTTGCCACCCTGCCCATTTTGCTGATCTGGATTTATGTCGCCTGGATCATTGTGTTGCTGGGCGCCGTGATCGCGGCCAGCCTGCCCGGCTTGCAGTTGGCCACAAAGCAGCGGCCACGGGCGCCGGGCCAGAGTTTTCAGCTGGCCTTGGAGACCCTGCAGGCGCTGGACCAGGCCCGCAGCGTTGTCGCCCGGGGCTTAACATCAGCGCAGTTGGCCGGTCAGTTGCGCGTGACGGTAGCGCGGCTCGAGCCAGTGCTGGCCACTTTGCGTGGGCTAGATTGGGTGGCTCCACTGGAAGAGCCGCAGGACGGCACCGAACCAAGGCTGGTGCTGTTGGCAGACCCTGACGCCACGCCGCTGGCGCCCTTGTTGCAAGCGCTGCTGCTCAAGCGCGAGCCCAGCACCGAAAATTTATGGCAAATCGGCCGCTGGCCCTCGTCGTTATTGAGGGATGTGCTCTAGTTTTTGTAGCAAGTCAAAAATTGCTTCAGGGCTGCCAGCATAGGCTCAGGGGTTTCGGTCATCTGGTGGTGGCCACCGGGCAGCAGTACCACCCGACAATCGGCTGCCTTTTTGACCAGGCTCTGCGCGGCCTTGGGTGGCGTCATTTGGTCAGCGCTGCCGAGCAGAAACAGCACCGGGCACGACACCTTGGCCATGGCAGCCTCAGCGCCGGTATAGCGGTCGCAGGCCAGAAAGCCGGTGTGGAACAGGTTGACGCGGCGGTTGCTGGCCAGCACGCGGCGCCCCAGCGCCATCGAGGCGCCATACACCCAATTGCCAGGCCCCAGCGCTGAGGGCGGTGCCGCCAGGGTGGATCGCGAAAACACATTGACCATGGCCAGGGCCTTCATCGGCTCATTGAGCGAGGCCTCCAGCAGGGCCGGCGACACCTTCATGGGTGCTGCCACCCCGACCAGCACCAACTGCGGCACCCGCTGTGGCGCCCGGGCGGCGGCCTCCAGGGCCACCAGCGCGCCAAAACTGTGCCCCACAAGCACCGCCCGGGCCAGTCCGGCAGCGTCCATCAGCGCCACAATGAAGTCGGCCGCAGCCTCTACCGTGGCAGGTGGTTCGCCAGCACTGCGGCAATGGCCCGGCAGGTCGATCGCCAGCACATTCCAGCCGTGGTGGGCCAGGTAGCGCGATTGCAAGATCCAGACACTGTGGTCGTTCAGGACACCATGGATGAAGATGATGCTGGGTTTGGCGGCATCGAAGGGTTTGCCACCGGTGTAGCAGTAGCTGGCATGGCCGTTGACGGTGATGTGCATGGTGGGAGACTCGGCAATCAGGTTCAATGGTCGGGAATCAAACGCTTGCCCAGGCTGACCACGTCATCCTGCGCGTAGCCCAAGGCCTGGTAGAAACCAAGCACCTGGGTGTTGCTGCGGCGCACCATCAGGCTGATTTTTGGGCAGCCGGCTGCCAGCAACAGGGCTTCTCCCTGCGCGATCAGGGCCTTGGCATAGCCCTGGGCCTGGTGTTCTGGGGCCACGGCCAGGTAGTTCATCCAGCCGCGGTGCCCGTCGTAGCCAAACATCGCGCTGGCGATCACCGCGCCATCCAGCTCGCCGACCAAAAACCACTCGGGCTGGACGCCTTGTTTGCGTGCAATGTCTTTGGCTGGGTCGTTCCAGGGCCGGGTCAGCTCGCAGGCCTGCCACAGCGCCACCACGGCGGTCTGGTCGGCGTCGGCGTAGGTGCGTATCTTCATGCCAACTTCTCAGCGGCCTTCAGCGCGCGCTTGAGGTCGTCAATCAGGTCATCGGCGTCTTCCAGGCCAATGCTCAGGCGAATCGTCCCCTGGGCAATGTTGGCACCCGCCAGGGCCTCGTCGCTGAGTCGGAAATGGGTGGTGCTGGCGGGGTGTATCACCAGGCTGCGGCAGTCGCCCACATTGGCCAGGTGGCTGAACACCTTGAGGCTTTCAACAAAGGCTTGCCCCTGGGCCCGGCTGCCCTTGAGGTCAAAGCTGAAGACTGAGCCCGCGCCGCGCGGCAGCAAGCGCCGCGCCAAGGCGTGGCTGGGGTGACTCTCCAGCAAGGGGTGACAGACCCTTGCCACCAATGCTTGTTGGCTCAGGAACGCCACCACCTGCTCGGTGTTACTCATGTGGCGCGCCATGCGCAGGGAGAGGGTCTCAATGCCCTGCAAGATCAGCCAGGCCGAGTGCGGACTCAGGCAGGCGCCAAAGTCGCGCAGGCCCTCGCGCCGCGCCCGCAACAAAAAGGCGCCCACCGTGGACTCCTCGGTGAAGACCATGTTGTGAAAACCTTCATAAGGGGCGCTGAGCTCGGGAAAGCGATCCGTGGCACCCCAGTCGAACGAGCCGCCGTCGACCACGATACCGCCAATCACGGTGCCGTGGCCGCTTAGAAACTTGGTGGCCGAGTGGTAGATAAGGTCGGCACCATGTTCAAACGGCTTCATCAGCCAGGGCGAGGTCAGGGTGGAGTCCACCAGCAGGGGCACACCCGCCTCATGGGCGATGGCAGAAACGGTGGGGAGGTCCAGCACATCCAGCCCGGGGTTACCCACGGTCTCGCCAAAGAAAAGCTTGGTGTTGGGTCGTACGGCGGCACGCCAGCCGTCAATGTCGCCCGGCTTGACAAAGGTGGTCTCGATGCCGAAACGGCGCAGGGTGTAGTGCAGCAGGTTTTGCGAGCCGCCATACAGTGCGGTGGACGCGACGATGTGCGAGCCAGCGCCCATCAACGTGGCCACGCACAGGTGCAGCGCCGCCTGGCCGCTGGCCGTGCTGATGGCGCCAATGCCGCCTTCGAGCGCCGCCACGCGTTGCTCCAGCACCGCATTGGTCGGGTTGCTGATGCGTGAGTAAACGTGGCCTGCGCGCTCCAGGTTGAACAGAGAGGCCGCGTGCTCGCTGGACTCGAACACAAAAGAGGTGGTCAGGTGGATTGGCACGGCGCGGGCGCCCGTCGCCGGGTCGGGTGCTGCGCCAGCGTGCAGCGCCAGGGTGTCAAAGCCGGGGTCAGAATAACCAGACATCGAATTTCGTTTCTACAGTTTGGGTGGGCTGGGTGACTGGCCATGAAATTTGCCAGCCTACGATGCCAATTGTGGGCTATATTTTGGAGACAGTGACCCAACCCGGGACGCTGTGCCCCGTCTTCAAGGAGGAAACAACAATGAAAGTCAGTGATATTTTGCGGGTCAAGGGCGGTACCCTCTACACGGCGACACCCGAAGAGCCGCTGTCTCGAGCCCTGAACTTGATGGCCGAAAAAGACATCGGCTCCCTGGTCGTCATGGGTCACGGTGAGTTGGTCGGCATGCTGACCTTCCGTGAGGTGATCCAGACTGTGGTCAAAAATGGCGGCACGATTGGGTCCACCACGGTGCGTACCGCGATGGACGACGCACCTTTGACCTGTACCACCGCGACCGAACTCGACGAGGTGCGCCGCATGATGCTGGAGCGCCATGCCCGCTATATGCCGGTGATGGACCAACGCATGCTGATGGGCGTCATCAGTTTTTACGACGTGGCCAAGGCCGTGGTGGACAGCCAGAACTTTGAGAACAAGATGCTCAAAGCCTACATTCGTGATTGGCCGGAAGACGGTTCTGCTGCCGCTGCGTCCTGAGTTGACCTGAACGGTTTTGGGTGGCAGGCCGCTCGGGGATAATCGGCTCCCATGAGCGGCAATACTTTCGGACAACTCTTTGCGGTCACCAACTTTGGTGAATCCCACGGCCCAGCCATCGGCTGCGTGATTGACGGTTGCCCGCCTGGGTTGGCGCTGACCGAGGCGGATATTCAGCCCGACCTGGACCGCCGCCGCCCGGGCACCAGCCGCTTTGTCACCCAGCGCAACGAGCCTGATGCGGTAGAGATACTTTCAGGCGTCTATGAGGGCCTGACTACAGGCACGCCGATCTGCCTGTTGATCAAGAACACCGACCAGCGCAGCAAGGATTACGGCAATATTCTTCAGACCTTTCGTCCCGGCCATGCCGATTACAGCTATTTCCAAAAATACGGTATTCGAGACCCGCGCGGTGGTGGCCGTTCCTCAGCCCGCCTGACGGCGCCCATGGTGGCCGCCGGCGCTGTGGCCAAAAAATGGCTATTGGCCCAGTATGGCACCGTGGTGCGCGGCTGCATGACCCAGGTGGGTGAGTTGCCCGTTGCGTTCGAAAGCTGGGACCACGTGGCCCACAATGCGTTTTTCGCGCCCATGGCCGATGTGGCTGCTCTGGAGACCTACATCGACGCGCTGCGCAAATCGGGCGACTCTTGCGGCGCCCGCATTCGTGTCATGGCTTCGGGCGTGCCAGCGGGCCTGGGCCAACCGCTGTTTGACAAGATGGACGCCGACATTGCCTACGCCATGATGGGCATCAATGCCGTCAAGGGCGTCGAAATTGGCGCTGGTTTTGCCAGCGTGGCGCAGCGCGGCAGCCAGCATGGCGACGCCCTCTCGCCACAAGGCTTTTTGTCCAACAACGCCGGCGGCCTGCTGGGCGGCATCAGCACCGGGCAAGACCTTGAAGTGTCGATTGCCATCAAGCCGACCAGCTCTATCCTGACGCCGCGCGCGTCCATCGACACCGCTGGTCAGCCCACCGAGGTGATCACCAAGGGACGGCACGACCCCTGCGTCGGCATCCGCGCGACACCGATCGCTGAGGCGATGCTGGCGCTGGTGATCATCGAGCACGCCTTGCAGCACCGCGCTCAGTGCGGCGACGTTCGCTCTGGCTTGGCGCCAATTGCCTCTGCCTTGCCCAGATAGGGGTTTTGTACCGGATTGGTTGGCAGCAAGCCGCTTCAGGGCTTCGCGCTTGCAACATCCTGCCATTTCTGCAAGGGGTTGAAGCCCGTCACCAGCGCGCTGGCGAGCAGCACCAGTGCGCCACCGCTGTAGATGCCGGCCCCGAGCGGCTCACCCAAAAACAGATGCCCCCAGGTCACGCCAAAGACAGGGATCAAGAACAAGGGGCTTGTTGCGGCGGCTGTCGACTCATGCACCATGATGCGAAGGTGCAGCCAATAGGCCAGTCCAGAGGTTGCAATGCCCATGACCGCCACCGCAGCCAGCGCTGCCGGCGTGAATTGCGCTTGCGGCCAACTCCAGGCGGCGATGGGCATCATCATGGACAAGGCCAGCACGTGGATGCCAGCGGCAATTTGCAGAGGCTGCATTCGCGTCAGGGCCCGCTTCATGAAGGGTGTTGAGCAGCCATAGCAGGCGGAGGCCGCGATGCAGGCCAAGGCCGCCAGGATCACTGTGGCAGAGGGCTGGATCGGCCCCAGACCCACGATCAGCGACACGCCCACAAAGCCGGAGGCACAGCCGGCCAATTTACGCAGCGTTAAGCGTTCTTCCTTCAGCAGGGCGGAGGCCAGAAGTCCGAACATGACGGCGGTGGAGTTCAGCAGCGCGCTGTAACCCGCCGGCAAGTGCAGCGCGGCCCAGGCAAAGAGCATGAAGGGGGCGGCCACCGACAAAAAGCCCAAGAGGGCCAATTCGCGCCAATGTTGGCGTGGCCAGCTGTGTTGCATCAAGCGCATCAGAAGCGTCAACGTGACGCTGGCCATGGCAATACGCAGCGCCGCAAGAACATTCGGCCCAAGCAAGGGGCTGGCGATGCGAATCAGCAGGAAGGAGGCGCCCCATAGAGCGGACAGGGCCACCAGTTGTAGGAAATATTTTGTTTTCAATCAGGGTGCAGCTCGGGCAGCGAGCCTCCAGCAGTTTCATTTTACGCATGCCCCCAGTGTGCCGAGAACAGTGCGCCAAGAACGCTCCAGCGGTTCGGGAGTGCGCGCGGTACCGATGGCCGAAGATAATCTTGGCCATGATGTCTGCGATACCCCATGGCGACCGACCTTGACCCACCAAACCTGAAAATTCTGGAGTCTGAGGTCGAGGTCACGGCTATCCGCGCCCAGGGTGCGGGCGGACAAAATGTCAACAAGGTGTCCAGCGCCATTCATTTGCGTTTTGACATTGCCGCCTCGTCCCTGCCCGACGACGTGAAAGAGCGCTTGTTGGCGCTGCACGACAGTCGCATCACCAAGGCGGGGGTGCTGGTGATCAAGGCCCAACAGCACCGCACCCAAGAGATGAACCGGCTGGACGCCTTTGTACGGCTTCACGAGGTGGTCAACAGCGTGGCGCAGCCGCCCAAGCAGCGGCGCGCCACTCGGCCTACCTATGGGGCACGCCAGCGGCGGCGTGAAGATAAGAGTCAGCGCTCCCAGACCAAGGCCTTGCGGGGTGCCGTAAAGGACTGAGTCTGAACGGTGTACCGGTCAAGGGACAATCGGCGCGTCGGACCTTGCCGGCAACAGGAGAGAAATTTGGCTATTCAGTGGTTTCCCGGTCACATGCATCTGACCAAAAAAGCCATCGAGGAGCGCGTCAAAGCCATCGATGTGGTGATCGAACTGCTGGATGCACGCCTGCCCGGCTCCAGCGCCAACCCAATGCTGGCCGAGCTGACCGGGCACAAGCCCGCGCTCAAAGTTCTGAACAAGCAGGACCTGGCCGACCCGGTGCAAACCGCCGGCTGGCTGGCGCACTACAGCGCCATGCCTGGCACCCGGGCCTTGGCGCTGGATGCCAGCATGGCGACGCCGGCACGCGCGCTGGTGCAGGCCTGTCATGAACTCGCGCCCAGCCGGGGCGGCATGGCCAAGCCGATGCGGGTGCTGATCTGCGGCATTCCCAATGTCGGCAAGTCGACCCTGATCAATACCTTGACGGCGCGGCGTGCCGCCAAGACCGGCGATGAGGCCGGCATCACCAAGCTGGAGCAACGCATCACGCTGGCAGACGACTTTTACCTGTACGACACCCCGGGCGTGTTGTGGCCGCGCATCATCGTGGCCAAGAGCGGCTACAACCTGGCAGCCAGTGGCGCCATCGGTCGTAACGCATTCAACGAGGAAGAAGTGGCGCTGGAACTGCTGGAGTACCTGAAAACCCATTACCCGCAGGCACTGGCCGCCCGCTACAAGTTGTCCCAGGTAGAAGCGCTCAGTGATGAAGACCTGCTGACTGCCATTGGGCGCCAGCGCGGGGCCCTGCAGTCGGGCCAGCGCGTCAACCTGCAAAAGGCGGCCGAAATCGTGATCTACGATTTCCGCGCGGCAGCGCTGGGGCGTATTACGCTGGAGACACCGCTGGAGTTTGCCCAGTGGTTGCAGGCGGGACAACAGCTTGACGCGCAGCGTCAGGTCAAGAAAGATGCCATCGAGCTGGACCGCAAGATCCGCTTCAAGCAAATCCCGCGGCCGTCATGAGCCGCGTTGTATCGTGAGGTCGCTGCAGGGGTAGGCCACGCAGGGCAGCACACAGCCCTCGGCTTTTTCTTCTGCGCTCAGCCCGGGCCACTCGATGTCATAGCGCACGGTGCCGTTCAACATCAGCCCCAGGCAGGTGCGACAGGTGCCGTTGCGGCAGGAACTGGGCCAGTCGATGCCGCCCAGCTCCAGCGAGGTCAGCAGCGTTTGCTCGGTCCAGGCGTCGCAGGGTTGGCCCTCGGGGAGCGCGGTGGCAGTGAAAAACGGGGGTGGCGCGGGCAGGCTCATGGTTTGATTTTAGGCAGGGCGTATGATTTTGCCCATGACCACACTTCTTCCCTTGGGCCTGCTGATCCGGCCTGACCCTAACGACCCGCAGCCGCTGGTGATCTACCACGGCCGCAACTGCCCGGATGGCTTTGCTGCCGCACTGGCGGCCTGGCGCTTTTACCGGGGGCAGGCGGAATTTTTGGCCTTGGACCATGGCCAGATCACATCCGTCGATGCGCTGCCGGCACTGGCTGGCCGGGCCGTTTATATCCTTGATTTTTCATTTGGCCCCGAGCTGCTGCAGGCGGTGGAGGCCCGTGCAGCCCAGTTGGTGCTGCTGGACCATCACAAAAGCGCCGCCGACACCTTGCACGGCTTCAAGTGCCGGTGTGGCGTGGTGCACTTCGACATGAAAAAATCTGGCGCCCGTCTGGCCTGGGATTTTTTCTTGCCAGAGGTCGCCCTGCCGGCTCTGGTGCGCCATGTGGAAGACCGCGACATCTGGACCTGGCAGTACCCCGACAGTGCCGCTTTCTTGGCGGCGCTGGACATGGAGGCCTTCGACTTTGCCCGCTGGAACGCCATTGCGGATTTCGGCTCTGACGAGCTGGCGTCTTATGTCATGCGCGGCCGCGCCATGGACGAAAAATTCAGCAAGCTCGCGGTCGACCTGGCAGAGTCCGCCCAGCCTGTCAGAGTGAATGGCGTGGCCGGGCTGATGGTTAACGTGCCGGGCGTTTTTCATAGCCAGATCGGCGAGCTGTTGTCTCGCCAAAGCGGCACCTTTGCGCTCATGTGGGCCGTGGACAAGACCGGCGTGGTCAAGATCGGTTTGCGCTCGCAGCGTGGGTTTGACTGCATTCCGCTGGCCGCCAGCTTTGGCGGTGGTGGCCATGCCCAAGCCTGCGGTATGCGGCTGCCGTTGGCACGCTTGCCGGAGTTGCTCAGTGGCCAGCTTGGGGCTGTTTGAGTGCAGTTTGCGGCGCATGGTCCTCCACCACAGTATGTGGCGCCGTGACAAAATCAAGTTACTAGGAGACCTACTTATGTTGAAAAAACTGTTCACGTCTGAGCCAAGACGCCGTTCAATGTCCTGCCTGGTGGGGACCTTGCTGACCCTGACCTTGGGCGCCGCTAGTGCACAAGACTGGCCCAATCGGCCGGTTCGTTTGGTCGTACCTTACCCTGCGGGTGGTGCGGTAGACATCGTGGCCCGCGCGCTGGCAGAGAAGCTGTCGACCGCCCTTGCGCAAACCGTGATCGTTGAAAACAAGGCCGGTGCCGGCGGCTTGATCGGTGCGGATGCGGTCGCCAAGTCGGCGCCAGACGGCTACACCGTTGTGATGGGTACTGTCAGCAGCCACGCCATAGCCCCTGCTGTGTATCGAAAAATGCCTTACGACGCTGAAACTGACTTCGCGGCGGTTTCGCTGGTGGCCTTGACCCCGTACATCATCACGGTCAATGCCGCGGTGCCGGTCAAGACTCTGCGCGAGTTGGTGAGCTATGCCAAGGCCAACCCTGATAAATTGAACTTTGGTTCATCCGGCACGGGCACCACGCCGCATCTGGCAGGGGAGCTGTTCAACACGATGGCTGGTACCAAGATCACCCACGTGCCCTACAAAGGCAGCGCACCCATGGTGGTGGATTTGCTGGGTGGCCAGGTTCAGGTGGCGTTTGACAACACGGTGATTCCCAACATCAAGGCTGGCAAGCTGCGCGGCCTGGCGGTTACCGGCCCAGCTCGCCTTGCGGCTGTGGCAGATATTCCGACGGCGGCAGAAGCCGGCTTGCCGGCTTACGAGGCTGTGGGTTGGATGGGCCTGTATGGGCCCAAGGGCCTACCGATGTCGATACGCAATCGTCTGGCGGCTGAGACCGCCAAAGCGGCCGCTACGCCAGACTTCATCGCCAAGATGGAGGGCTTGGGCTTTCAGGCTCGTACCGGCTCACCGGCCGAGTTTGACGCTTACCTCAAGACCGAAACCAGCAAATGGGCCAAGGTGGTCAAAGACGCTGGTGTGCCTCAGGAGTGAGAGAGCTGATCCGCCAAGTCGAGAAAGTCCCGCGCGTGCAGGGTGTTGGCAGGGTCAGGTGATACGTCCTTGACGTGCGCCAGCCCGAATTCTGCGGGTCGCTCAATGTAGGCCGTTTGTAGACCGCAGGCGCGTGCGGCGGCCAAGTCGTCGTGGTGTGCCGCCACCAGCATCACCTGGCTCGTCGGTATGTCAAACACCCGAGCTACACCCAGGTAGGTGGCTGGGTCGGGCTTGTAGGCTCGGAAAACTTCTGCCGACAAAATACAGTCCCAAGGCAGGCCTGCGCGCTTGGCCATGTTGGTGAGTAGGCCCAGGTTGCCGTTGGACAGGGTGCACAGCGTGTAGCGCGTTTTTAGCCGCTGCAGACCCAGCAGCACGTCCGGCCAGGGGTCCAGCCGGTGCCAGATCCGGTTCAGGTGCCTGCGTTCTGCCTCAGCCATGTCACCCAAGCCAAAGCGGGGCAACAGCTCGTCCAGGATCAGCCGGTGCAGGTCGTCAATCAGGGTCCAGCCCAGCTCGCCCGACATCACCCGGCGCATGGCCGGCTGGTAGCCGGCGCGCCAGGCCAGCGCAAAGGCGTCGCCGTCGACCCCGGGGTACAGCGCATTAACCTCGCGCGCCACGCTGCCGTGCCAGTCGACCACAGTCCCAAACACATCAAACGCGAGGACTTGGTGCGCCAGGGTGTGTTCATTAGTCATGGTGGCCTTTCTGTGGTCATGGCCCCATGACCGCCTGGCGCAGCGCGGCACCGGTCCAGCTTTGCCCGAGGCGGTGGGCCATGACCCGTTGTGCGATGGCGGCGTTGCAGGGTGCCGCTACCCCATGGCGGACTGCCAGTCGCACCACGGCGCCACATAGGTCGTCGATTTCGGTGCCACGTCCCTGCTGTAAGTCGTCCCACATCGATGAGCGTGCGCTGGCGTCAATTCGCAGTAGGCGGGCGGCGACCCGTGTGAAGAGCCAATTGGGCAGGCCCAACACATACGGCAGCGCGCGGGGCGGGGCGCTGGCCACCTTCGCAGGGACGATGCCCGCTGCCTTCAGTGCGGCCAAGGCCTCCAGCTGCAGGGCGGCCAGAACGCGACGGTAGTCCCTTTGCAGCAACTGCTCGCGCAGCGGCAGGCCTGACAGGGCATTGATCGGGTTGTTCAGGTTCAGCAACAGCTTGCCCCACTGGACAGCACGCATGTCATCGCTGAGTGCGGTCGGTAGTCCCGCGGCTGCCATCAGGGGCAGCATGGCCTCGGTCATGGGGTGACGCGCCAGGCGCAGCGTGCCGGTGGTCGCCCGGTGCACCTGGGTTGGCCCTGGCATCACCACGTTGTAGGGCACCATGCCAGCCAGCGCCACCAGTTCCGGTGCCGAAGCGCTGATGCGGGCCACATTCTCCACCCCGTTTTGCAGCGACAGCACCACCGTGCCTACCGGGCAGCAGGCCGCCAGTTCACGCGCAGCCGATGCGGTGGCGCCACCTTTGACGCACAGCAGCACCACCGTCGGGCCCGTACTTGGCGTCGCAGCCGCTGCGGGTTCAGACGCCCAGGCTGCGGCCAAGCTGTTGGCCAAGTGCAGTTGCGGCGGCGCCAGGTGTGTCTTGAAGCCGTCCAGGTCGGAGATGGTCAGGCCATCCCGTGCCATCGCCTCAGTCAGGCGCGGGCGCCCGACCAGGGTCACCGTCTGCCCGGCTGCTGCCAGCCGGCCGCCCAGGTAGCAGCCGATCACGCCGGCGCCGAGCACAACAAAACGCATCGCTTTACCCCGCGCAAGCCTCAGCCAAAGGAGCGGCTTTGGGCCAGATGCCCCAGCCGAGCGGTTATTTCAAAAAACTCGGCCACGGTGTCGTCAATGATTTGTTGCGCGCTTTTAACTTCGTTGATCAAGCCAGCGGTCTGGCCCGCTAGCGCGGGGGCTGCCTCCATGTCGCCGCCAAAGTAGAGCTGCAGGATCCCTGACAGGGCGTCCGGCGCCATAATGCCGGCCTCGTAAATGGCCTGCGTGCGCGCCGATTTGAGCGAGCGGATGCAGGGAGTAGATTTTTTGTTCAGCACCAGGGTACCGGTCTCGCGGGCCTGTACGATGGCGTTTTTGTAGTTGGCGTGCACCGGGCTCTCTGTGCAGCTGACAAAGCGGGTACCCATCTGGATCGCCTCGGCGCCCAGCGCAAATGCTGCGGCCATGCCGCGGCCGTCGCAAATGCCGCCAGCAGCCACCAGAGGCACATCGGTGCGGGCCCGGATGGCCTGCAGCAGCACCAGTGTCGACACCTCCTCGGGGTTCTTGAAGCCGCCGCCTTCTGCACCTTCAACCACCAGGCCGTCAATGCCAGCGTCCACGCATTTCATAGCGGCGTCCACGGTGGGCACGGCGTGGTACACCACGATGCCGGCGTCTTTCAGTGGTGCGATGAACTTGGCCGGGCTGCCGGCAGAGGTCGTGACAAATTTGACGCCTGAGCTGCATACAAAGCGCAGCATGGCGTCATCTTTGAGAAAGCGTATGGGCAGGTTCACGCCATAGGGCAGGCCCAGGGCGCTCATGGCGGTGATCTCGGCCTGGCAGTTTTGAGTCTCGCCGGAAGATGTTTCAATGATGCCCAAGCCGCCCGCGCGCGACACGGCGGACGCCAAAGGGGTGCGCGCAATCCAGCCCATGGGGGCCTGGATGATGGGGTATTTGGCGCCGGTATGGGCGAGAACGCGGTTCATGCGGATCCTAATGCAGTGTGATTTGTGTGACGGCGGCAGGTTCCGCCTGCGGCCTTGCCATCCAATCCGGCCAAAGGTCTTGCGGCCACTCGGCCCGGCGCCAGGTGTCATGCAGGATATTGAGCCATTGGCGAACGTCTTGGCGTTGCAGCGTCAACTGCCCCGCCACACTCTCGGCGCCACGAAAAACCAGGGTCAACGCTTCAGCCGTGTGGCTGATGTCAATGGTGTTTACCAGTGCGGGACTGTTCTGAGCCTGCACCGGCGGCTGCAGTCGCACGTCTGCACGCGCTGCCTGTTGTGCAAAGGCGTTTTTGAGCGTCTGCTGCGCATCTTCGCCCTCAGCCGTCCAGTTCAAAATCACCTTGAGCAAGCGGGCCATTAAGCGCTGCGTGATCCACAGGCTCACGGCCTCCCCAGAATGGCTTGCGCCAGATAGCCGCACCCTGTCTTCGGTCTCTACATACTCCGTGGTGATGCGCTGCAGGATGGTCATGGGCGTATGGCTAAGGCTTGGGGTGTTCATCAGCGCTGGAATGACGCGCTGTTCTCACGCTTGATTATGCCGCTGGGCTTCTACACTAGGCACTCTATGACCCTGTCCAACGCGACTCCTTCGGGATTTCACCACACCCTTGCGCCCGCAGCCACCCCCGTCCGGCAGCCTGAAGTCCCCCACGAGGTGATCGTCGTTGGGGCCGGCTTTGCCGGAATCGGCGCAGCCATCAAGCTGCGTGAGGCTGGATGTGACTTCCTGGTGCTGGAAAAAGCTGCTGAGATTGGCGGCGTCTGGCGCGACAACACTTACCCCGATTGCGGTTGTGATGTGCCTTCGGCGTTCTATTCCTACTCTTTTGCACCCAACCCACGCTGGAGTCGCCTGTTTGCCAAGCAGTCTGAGATCAAGGCCTACACCCGAGACACGGCCGAGCGCTTTGGGGTCGTGGCGCATATCCGGCTGGGGGCGGAGTTGATCACAGCCAACTGGGACGCGCCGGCCAGGCTGTGGCGCCTAAAGACCACGGCGGGAGACTATGCAGCGCGGTTCCTCATCATGGCTTGCGGCCCGATGCATGTGCCGGTCTTGCCGCGTGTGCCAGGTCTCGAGACGTTCACGGGAGTGAGCTTTCACTCGTCGCGCTGGCGACATGACCTCGATTTGCGTGGCAAGCGGGTGGCCGTTATTGGTACTGGTGCGTCGGCCATTCAGTTTGTGCCCATGATCCAGCGCTTGGTGCAGCAACTGACGCTGTTCCAACGCACCCCGCCCTGGGTGCTGCCCAAAATGGATGCGCTGATTTCGCCGCGTTGGCAATGGCTGTTCGAGAAGGTCCCATTGACTCAGTCACTCTTTAGGAAACTGCTTTATGTGCAGTTCGAGCTGCTGAATCTGAGCCTGAAATCACCCCGCCTGATCAAACGTCTGGAGGCGGCGGGCAAAAAGAATATCGCTCGTGGCGTCAAGGACCCGGTCTTGCGGGCCCGCCTGACGCCGGACTTTGCCCTGGGTTGTAAGCGCATCCTGATGTCCAACACCTGGTACCGGGCGCTGGCCAAGCCCAACGTGCGCGTGCAGTCAGGGGTGGCCCGGGTAGAGGGCAGTGAGTTGGTGGCCGAGGACGGCCAGCGTTGCACGGCCGAGGTCATTATTTTTGCCACAGGCTTCGAGGTGGCCAACCCGCCTATTGCCGAGCGCATCGTCGGTGTCTCTGGCAAGCTGCTGTCCGAGCGCTGGCAGGGCTCGCCCCAAGCCTATCTGGGCACCATGACGCCAGACTGCCCCAACCTGTTTCTGACCTTTGGCCCGAATCTGTACACCTTCTCGTCTTCATTCGTGATGATCGAGGCGCAGCTTAAATTCATTCTGTCGGCCATTACGACGGCTCGGCAAAATCGGCTGGCCACCATCGCCGTTGACCCTGACGTCTTCCAGCGCTACAACACCCAGACCCAGGCCGCCCTGCAGCGCACCGTCTGGAACAGCGGGTGCAGCAGCTATTTCCTCGACAAAAACGGCCGAAACAGCACCAACTGGCCCTGGACCACCTGGACCATGACCTATCGGCTCAAGCGGTTTAAGGTGGGTGACTTCCTGGTCGAACCCCGCGCCTAGGCGACGGTGTTCAGCATGGCCTGCCCGGAAACAGTCCGGAAATAGCCCGACAATTACGCCATGCTCCATTCCCTGCGTTCTCGCGAAGCGGCCATGCCCTTCATTATGCTCACTGTACTGATTGACATGATGGCCATCGGAGTCATCATTCCGGTTCTGCCGCCGCTGGTGGCCGCGTTCAGCGACTCTCAGGCCGACCAAGCCTACTGGTACGGGGTGGCGGCCTGCACCTTTGGCGCCGCCACCTTTATCTGCTCGCCGATCCTTGGCGCACTGTCTGATCATTTTGGCCGTCGCCGTGTGCTGTTGCTGTGTTTCTTGGGCCTGGCCCTGAGCTTCTTTGGCACTGCACTGGCCACCACCCTGACGGGGCTGATTGCCTGGCGCATTGTGGGCGGTGCCATGCAGGCTAATGCGGCTATCGCCAGCGCCTACGTAGCGGACATTTCGGCGCCAGAGCAGCGCGCCAAGCGGTTTGGCTTGCTGGGTGCCATGATGGGCTTGGGTTTTATCTTTGGCCCGGTGTTGGGTGGTCTGCTGGGTGCCATCGATCTGCATTTGCCGTTTTATGTCTCGGGCGCGCTGGCCTTGATGAACTTGGCCTATGGTTTTTTTGTGCTGCCGGAGTCGCTGCCGGCCGACCGGCGCAAGCGCTTTGACTGGCGCAGTGCCAACCCGGTGACCTCTTTGAACAAACTCGCGCAACTGCGCGGCGTTGGCCCATTGGTGGGTGTGGTGGCCTTCAGCGGGCTGGCGCAATTTGTGCTGTACACCTGCTGGGTGCTGTACGGCACTTTCAAATTTGGCTGGGGCCCGCTTGAGAGCGGTTGGTCGCTGGCCGCGGTAGGCGTGGTAGCGCTGGCAGTGCAGGGTTTTTTGCTAGGGCGCATGCTCAAGGTCATCAGCCCGCAGCGGTTGGCCATTGTCGGGCTGGTGTCGTCCACGCTGGCCTACCTGCTGTGGGGTGCCGCCACCGAGGGCTGGATGATGTTTGCCGTGATCGGCGTCAACCTGTTCGGCGTGACCGTGGCCACCACGGTGCAAAGCATGATTTCCTCGGCTGCTGACGGCAGCAGCCAGGGGCAGACCATGGGCGCGGTGACCTCGCTCAACAGCCTGATGGCGGTGGTGGCGCCCATGCTGGGCGCGCCGCTGCTGGCCATGGTGTCGCATCTGCCGCGCGGTGACTGGCGCATCGGTGCCCCGTTTTTCTTCTGTGCCGCATTGCAGGCGGTATCGCTGTACCTGGCGGTGTTGCACCTGCGCCGGCATCGTGCCAAAACCCCCCATCATTCCCCCAACCCAACCTAGAGGATTCTTCAATGACCATCTCCATGTACCAGGCCAGCGTGCCCCGCCTTGTCAACGCCCTGAACAACCTGTCGCACGTGCTGGGCAAGGCGCAGGCCCACATCGAGGCCAAAAAGCTCGACCCCAAAACCCTGCTGGAATTTCGCCTGTTCCCCGACATGCTGAACATGACGCGCCAGGTGCAAATTGCCTCCGACACCGCCAAGGGCGTCGTGGCGCGGCTGGCCGGCCTGGAAATCCCGGCCTATGCGGACACCGAACAAAGTGTGGCCGACCTGCAAGCACGCCTGGCCAAGACAGTGGCATTTATCGAAAGCGTGTCGGCTGACCAGATCGACGGCACCGAAGACAAAGCCATCGTGGTCAAGCGCGGCGAGACTGAGACCCACTACACCGGCATGCAGTTTTTGCTGGGCCACGCCCTGCCCAACATCTATTTCCACTCGTCCATGACCTACGCCATCCTGCGCCACTGCGGCGTCGAGATCGGCAAGCGCGATTACCTCGGCAAGCCCTGAGGCGAAGTGGCGTTAGACCAGCGCGCTTACCGCTTGGAGCCAATGCCAAAGCGGTAATCGGCTTCCTACGCTACTTGACTTCGATCACGCGGTGAGCGCCATCACACCAGCAAAGTCTTTGACTTTGCTCAGGCGTAACGCGTGACCGCACTGGCAGTTCAAGCTCCCAACGCCGGCCAGATGGCATCGCCCCTCAAGGGTACTGGCCCGTTCACCAGTTTTGCCCCCCACCTACGAGGCGTTCGCCAAACTCCCAAGGTCGGGGCGGCCGACGTGATGAAGCTTGACGGCAATACCGCAACCACGCTGAATGGCGGCAACCTCAAGTTCAGCACGAAGGGTGGCGTCAAGCTCAACGGTGAGGTCAACGTCACCATGACAGACGTCGCGGCCTGCAACGTAGTCAAATGATCGCTTACCCTATAGACAACAATGCCTGTGAGAATTCCATCAGGCCGTTTGTTATCGGAAGGCGCAACTGGTTGTTCGCCGATACTGTGGCCGGTGCCAACGCTAGTGCCAATCTGTACTCGCTACTTCAGACCTGTGCGGTCAATGGTGTGGATGGCTACAAGTACCTGCGCGCGCTGCTGGCTCAACTGCCAAACGCCCAGACTGCGGATGACTACGAAGCATTGCTGCCATGGACCATTGCGCTAACGGCTGACTGAGTTGTCGCCGGTCTCAATGGAAATCTCAACTTCAAATCGCTGTGTGTTACTTTGCAAAGCCATGCACGAGCGACCAGCGCAACACAAAGTCGGACACTCAGGTAGGGTGCTCCCAGCTGCGACGTCCTGAGTCCCCTACTCAAGGCTTTGGCGACGTTCTTTTGACTGTTCCAGTCTTCAGGGCTGGCCTGACTGGCTCAGGCGAAATTCAAAGCTTGGTTCAGGCCTGACGTTCCCCTGGGCGACCCGCATTTCGCTCGGACGCTGCTTTGCCTAGTGCAAACGCGTCTAACCTGCCTTAACGTCCGAGCCACCCACCGCGAGACGTGTCCGCTTGTCGTAGTCGCCAAGAACCGCCGACGTGAACCCGAAGTCTGTGATGGCAAGCACCACGAGTTCCTCCGTTGCGGAGGTATTGCGCGTTTGGTGGAATATCCACCTAGGTACGAATGCAACGCCGCCTTCCTTCACGGGAGACCAGACATCACCGACGCGCACTTCGCCCTCTCCTTTGAGCACGACGAAGAGGGACTCGTGTGCGTGCTTGTGGTATTCGTTGTTTTTTCCCGGTGCTATACGTACCACTCTCGGATCCATCGTCTGAATCTCGGGAAATGCAAGACGATTTACCTTGAAGTCGATGTTCAGCTTGTCGTTGTGATTGCCATACATCGCTGCGCCGCCAATCAGGGCGTTAGCTACCCATGAATCGGCAGGCACATCCAGCCCAAGTGGTTTTTTTGCCTCGGTTACTTCAACGAGTTTTTCAAGGGCTTCGGGGAATTCGCGTGCCATGGACGGTTTCACGTGGTGGTTTGGGGCGCTGCCCGGTGATTGAGCCAGAGTCGAAGCATGAGCCGCGGAGATGCCGGATCATCTTCGAACGCATCGCGGTCATGTGCGGTTGTTGTGTTGTCGATGAAGAGGAGATCGCCGGGTGCCATGCGAAACGCAAGCACGTGCTCCGGGTCCTCAAGTGCAGCGTCCAGTGCATCGAAGGCTTCGAGATCCTCTGGAGCCAGCGGTTCGCCAAGGCGCGCGTGGCCTTTCTCGATCCAGTAGCGCATGTACCTCATACCAATGCGCCCATCGTAGGAGAAGACTGGGAAACGGTTCGCCGCCACGCGCTCAAGGCTGCGGTCGCTGCCCGGTGTGACGACGTCCCGAACGAACGACCCGTACAGCCGTGGCAACAGTTTTGGGTGCTTCTCGCGAAGCACTTCGTGGGCCTGAACTGCGGAAACCACTCTTGATCGGCCGCCCTTTGGCGCCTGCCGCACGCAGGCGAGGCCGATAACCCCCGGCCGTACGTCCTTGCCCGAACTGTCAGTGTGCATCCCAGTGGACTCTCTGGTCTGGGAGACAGGGATCGGCATATCTTTGTAGGACGCGCCCGAATCTTTGACATCGTAAAGGCGGCCGTAGGTGTCGATGGTTGGGCCCAGCGCGAATCCCATCTTCAAGTAGACGAGCCGAAGTGAGATCTCGGATAACCCGGTGAAGCCGCGGATCCACGCGAGGCCTGAGCCAAAGTCGAGTTCGTGCGCCGCGGCTGAAGCTAGCGCATCCAGCGCTGGCGTCGCTACAGAGTCGGCAGTCAATGCCGAACACGGATCGGCCTCCCGCGTAGACCAAGCTTCCAACGCGCGTACGTCGGGCTCTAGCGCAGCTGGAGCGTCGAAAACCCACGCACTAGACTCGATGATGGACCGCGCAGTCCACGCGAGAGGGTGCACTGCCTCGACGGAGGGGACTCTGGCTACCATTAGGTTCACTCCGGCATTTGGATGCGAAAGAGCACATGGAGCGGATAGCCATGCAGGGGCTCGAAAAAGGCGCGATCGAACTCGATATGGTTTTCCGTGACCTTCAACTCAACGACCTTGGGGAGCGCAGTGAAGCCAGCCTCTGCAAGCGCCTCGAAGTAGTCCGTGAAGGTCTTGTGCACGCAGCGCACGGGAACACCTTCGCCGTCTCGGCGCCAAATCTTACCCTCGTAAGTCGTGTCGACGCCCTCAAAGTAGCTCTTTCCCTCCGTGTGAAAGAAGAACGGCGCCGCAGCAGGCCGCATGTATGGGAAACAAGGATGCGGCACCGTGAAGACGAAATGCCCGCCGGGCGAGAGACGTTGGCGCGCCAAGCGCATGACCGCGGTCATCTGCTCGCGCGTCAGATAGTTGAACAAGAAAACGGCTGCCACGCGATCAAAGCTATCGCGCGGGAACGCGGAAAAAACGGATGCATCACCGGCCTCGAACGCTAAGGCGCACGGACTTTCTGCTGGGATCGCCTTGCGCGCGTTTTGCACCATCTCGCTTGAGATGTCCACGCCAAAGACTGACGCTGCGCTAGCCTCCGCGATCAGACGCGCGACATAACCCTCGCCGCAGCCTAGGTCGAGCACGTGTGCGCCTGTCAGCGGGAAGAGTTCTTCAAGCACGAAGGGCCGCGCCGTGAAATCGCTAAGCAGCACACGCTCGTTTCGCGCCCAGCTCCCCGCGTGCCGGTCGTAAATTGCCTCAGTGGTGGTTAGTGGCATCACAACACCTCGTCAGCTCGTGCAGGGTTCATCGCACGCTCGTGGAGCCAGTCCCAGAACGCGGTACGAAGCTGCAGCGCCTTCAGCATGCCGCGGCGCAGACCGGCGCGGCCTTCATCGCTTTGCGCGAAATCTCCAGAGATCGCCTGAAGGGTCGCCTGATGGTGATCGTCGACCGTGGTATGCAGTGGAAAGAAGACCGTGTCGCGTGGTGAGAGTTCACCAAGGCGACCGATAGCTTCTACGAACGGCCCGTAGATCGTGCGCACGATGTTCTCGGTGCCAAGCCCGAGAGCGCCGAGGGCCTCCGCGGGTGAGCCGCTCGACAGGAGTTGAAGGAACAGCTCCCGCCAACAAACGACTTGGTCGGCCTCTGTTGCTCGCTCGCGGCTCACGCCCATGGCATCGGCGAACCTCTGGAAGAGTAATGGGTGAGCAATGCCGTCCACCCACTCTCGCTCCACGCCCACCGCCGCAAGCGCCAGAAGTTCTTCTTCCTCATAAGCCCCCGATTCTTCGCTGAGGTTTTCAAGCAGCGCTTTTCGGTGTGCAGGATTCTCAAGGCGCGAAACGACGGCCGTCAAAAAGCGTGGAAAGTGAGCAGAATAGCCGTGATAGTGCCACGCGAAGTCTGTGAGTGCCCAGCGTGCATCAGGGTGTGATCCATCGGAGAGCGCGCTGAGGTATGGGTGGCGCACAGCGCGATGCAGTAGCGACTCATCCGCAAGCCTCCTGACGAACTCCGCCGCCGTGTCTGCAAGGGTCTGCGTTGTCTGCGGGCGAGATTCCTGGGCGACTTCGATCGCTGACATCTCATTCGAAAGCGCTGCGAGCGAGCTCATGATTTGGTCCCAATCGAAACGCTGCAGGCGAACATTGATGTTGTCTTTGAGATTCTGGACATTGGAATAGCAACAGTGGATTAAAAACTATTCGAGTTTATCGCCCGAAAATGAACAATTGGTGTCAGCCAACCGCTAGGGTTAACGCGATAAAGGGGCTCGGCTCTCGGATAGGGTTAAGGTGCGAATACCAACCTTGATCCTTGAAGTGAGAACCACGATGACCAACGCAACTATGGCACTGGCCGAGAAGGGCCCCGATGTGGACATGCTGCGCCAAATGGTGCAGTTCGCCGCTCAGCGCCTGATGAACATGGAGGCCGAGACCCTTTGCGGTGCCGGCTACGATGGGAAGAACCCTGAGCTATCGGCGCGTGCAGGAAGCGAGTCCGCTGGGGGCAGCATTCTCGCCGGCAACACCGGTCAGGGCGAGCCGAATAGGACGGCCTCGGAGTGGGCCGCTGCCGGGCGGCTGGCCACACGAGCGCCGCAGGCAAAAGCAACAAGAGCGCCCGGCCGGAGCCTGGTCTGGTGGCTAAACGGTACTAAACCCAGTGCAGGTGGCAAAAAGCTAAACTACATTCACCGTTACATCCGATTCAAAGAGAAAGGGTCTGCTACTATTTCCATAGTGGCAGACCCTTGATTTCATTGGTGCCGTATTGTTGACACG